>Ga0335071_10000113_pt1 | contig 95542 bp, 99 predicted proteins | sample Lox_Sample_15_FD_206724 | JGI IMG/M metagenome (GOLD analysis project Ga0335071, IMG submission 206724) | Soil microbial communities from Loxahatchee National Wildlife Refuge, Florida, United States - Lox_Sample_1.5 | ecosystem: Environmental > Terrestrial > Soil > Wetlands | place: USA... | reverse complement strand
GGCCTTGAACTGCGGCGAATGATTCCTACGCTTGCGCCTTGCCATGAGATCCGCTCCTTCGGCCGTTCAGCCATCATCGAAGCAGCCCCCACTTAACCCACTGTCCAAGAACACGGGTCCATCTCTGACATCGAGCTTTACACAATCGGTTTCACGCATTGGGACGGCGCTAAGCACCAGACGGAGGTTTCGTCGCCGCGACGGCGGCGGTGTGCTAATCTGAAGTGCAAAGGCCATGACGACGGCCTGGATAACTATAACTTCGCCGACCGCTAGCCGGTGCCGATACAAGGTCGGTTCAGGAGGACATTGTAGTGATCGCGGCGCTGAAGGACTTTTCCCCTCAACGAAGCGGTGTTTGCGTGCCATGAATGAGCCAGTCATACGCACCGCACGGGAACGTGAGAATGTCGCGGTTGAGCGGGAACGGATCGCCGAGGAGCGCGAAGCGTTGGCCGACGAGCGCGAACGGATCGCAGATGAACGTGAGCATGTCGCAGATGTACGCGAATTGGCGGCAAACAACGTTTTGGATGGTTCCCCGCGTCGCGCCACCGAGCACGCCGAACGGGCGGAGCAACATGTCCAACGGCAGCGAGCCGCGAGCGAGCGCGAGCAGGCGAAGTTAGCGGCTAGGAGCGCGCGCCCCCGAGCCCACCAGTGAAGGCGAGGGTCGTGGAGGCTGAGCACGGTGCCGATAAGGCTGGTGAGCTCGATCGCCGGGCAGAGCAGCTTGATCGCCGGGCAGAGCAGCTTGATCGCCGGGCAGAGCAGCTTGATCGCCGGGCGGCGCAGCTTGATGAGCGCGAGCGGGCTGTGGCGCAACGCCTCGAAGAGCTGGCACGACGTGAGTGATTCGCAGGTGAGCGCGATCGGTTTGCTGACACGCGGGACCTAGTCGCGAACGAACGTTAACAGGTGGCAAATCAACGAGAGGCACGCGCGGACGAACGCGAGGGGACCGCCGCCGAGCGTGAACGCGAGCGGCTGCAGCGCGCCGAAGAGAGGGACGAACGCGCACGAGCCAGTGCTGAGCGCGAAGAGGCCGACATCCGTCGTGAGATGGCCGAAAGCGAACGTCATCGCACCGATGAGCGATCCCAGCTACCTGATAATGCAACTTAGGCTGACTTCAGGTATGTCTCCGACTGGCCTTTCGCGAGGGTGGTTTGTCGACCTGGCATGCAGGCCGAAATAACGCTGTTGGAGAAAGGCGCAGCCATGTCTGACAACGACAACCCCGCCGAGGCCGAATGGGACAGTCCCCAATCGCTCGCCGAAGAAGCATTTCGCGCCAGTCAGCGAGCGCAGCAAACGCGGCGAGCAGCGCAGGCAGCCCAGCGATCTGCCGCCGACAGCTTGGTCGCATCCGCAGATAGCTACGACCGAACCGCGAAGGCATACGAGGAAGCAGCCGTACAGAACGAACGTCGTAAGGATGAATACCGGCAACACGCGGCTCAACACCGCAAGTACGCACAAGGAGACCGCTGCATGGCTCAGCAGCTACGGCAAATGGCAGAAAGTGACGCGATGGACCGCCATCCCCTACCCCTTCGAGCGGTCAGGCATCATTCACGTAAGTCCCGCCGGCGCGGTCAACGCTCCGGGTCACCGCGCATGAGTTCCTTACCCGTGAACGGCGGTCTGCCGCGTCAGACGCGCCGCACTAAAACGTTCTTTGATATTCGGTGCCAGTTGCGGCGCAACCACTTTCGGTAGAGGTATACAACCGATACCTTAATTCCAAGGACCGCGGGTGCTCAGCTCCGGGGCTACCTGTGCGAAGTCCATCAGGTCACCGACTACGCCATCTGCCGCGCCACCGACGTCAACGACCTCACCTTCGGCTGCGGTCCCCACCACCGCATCCTGAAAACTGGCGGCTGGACCACCCGCAAAAACCACCCACGGCGACACCGAATGGATCCCACCCCACACGCCCCCCGCAAGCGGGAGGTACCCCCAAGAACGCGAACCCCGCACCAACACCTTCCACTGCCCTGAAAAACTGCTGCGGGACGACGACGGGGACGGCGACGAAGATGGCCACTCCGGGCAGCATGACGCAGCGCGCCAGACGCGCTGAAGCTCACAGCAGCGTCGCTTGCTCGGGCTCCGGTTCGGCCGGCTCGATTAACTCGGGCCCGTTGTTGCGGACGTTGTTGACCAGCGTCGACACCTCCCGCATCCGGATATCGCGCACGTCGGGCGGGCGGGCCAGCAGCTCTTCGTCGATCGGGGCGTCGGGGTCCAGCCAGCGGTCCCAGTCCCGCTCGGGCAGTGCCAGCGGCATGCGGTCATGGATCTGCCCGAGCTCTCCGGGCGCATCGGTGGTGATGATCGTGCAACTCAGTAGCGGCGGCCCGTCTTCGCCCGGCTGCCCCTTTGGTCTCCAGACCGACCAGAGCCCCGCCATGAACAGCGGCTCGCCGTCTTCCCGGTACATGAAGAACGGCGTCTTGCGGGACTTCTTGCCGGCAGCAGCGTCCGAATTGACGCGCCACTCGTAGTAGCCGTCCATCGGGATCAGGCAACGCTTGGACTTCGCACTCGAGCGGAAGGCCGGCGAGGTGGTGACCTTATCGGCGCGGGCGTTGATCAGCATCGGCCCCTTGGTCTCGGGTGCACCATCGGGACCGGCCTTCACCCAGGGCGGAACCAATCCCCAGCGCATGAGCCGGACCCGGCGCGTGGGATCGTCATCGGGCTCGGTATGGCGGGTGACGACGGTCGCGATCGTCGCGGTGGGGGCCACGTTGTAGTTCGGAGCCGCGGCGTTCGGCGCGGTGCCCGTCGCCTCGTCGATCGCCTTGATCTTCTCGGCCAACTTGGCGGGGTCGGTGGTGACCGCAAAACGTCCGCACATACCTTCATGGTGCCTGCTATCCAGGACACTCGCCGACACGGCAGGATGAAGCAGGTGAGCAATACCGAACCGTGGCCGGCCCCCCAGGCGACCACACCGGTGCACGCCACCGTGACCATCCCCGGCTCGAAATCGCAGACCAACCGGGCGCTGGTACTGGCCGCGCTGGCGGCCGCGCAGGGCCACGGCGCCTCGACGATCAGCGGTGCGCTGCGCAGCCGCGACACCGACCTGATGATCGGCGCATTGCGCACCCTGGGTTTGAGCGTCGACGGGAGCGCGTCTGAGCTGACGGTCGGCGGCCGGATCGCCCCCGGGACCGACGCCCGCGTGGATTGCGGCCTGGCGGGCACGGTGCTGCGCTTCGTCCCGCCACTGGCCGCGCTGGCCGAGTCGGTGGTGGAGTTCGACGGCGACGAGCAAGCCCGGGCCCGGCCCATCGCGCCGCTGCTGGACGCGCTGCGCGGCCTGGGCGTAAAGATCGATGGCACCGGTCTGCCGTTTCGGGTCCGCGGCAGCGGGTCGGTCGCGGGGGGTGCGGTGGCCATCGACGCCTCGGCCTCGTCGCAGTTCGTGTCGGGGCTGTTGTTGTGCGCGGCGTCGTTCAGCCAAGGCCTGACCGTGCACCACACCGGTTCGGTACTGCCGTCGGCCCCGCACATCGCCATGACGGTGCAGATGTTGGGGCAGGCCGGAGTCGACGTGGACGACTCGGTCCCCAATCGCTGGCACGTGCACGCCGGCCCGGTCGCGGCCCGGCACTGGGCGGTGGAACCGGATCTGAGCAACGCCGTCCCATTCCTGGCAGCGGCCGTGGTCAGCGGCGGCACGGTTCGCATCACCGGCTGGCCGGCGCACAGTGTGCAACCCGCCGAAAACATCCTGGCCGTGCTGGCGAAGCTGAATGCCGTTGTCATCCAGAATGATTCGTTTCTCGAGGTGCGCGGGTCCGGCACCTACCCCGGTTTCGACGTGGACCTGCGCGCCGTGGGCGAGCTGACACCGTCGGTGGCCGCTCTGGCCGCCCTGGCGGACCCGGGATCGGTGTCACACCTCTTTGGCATCGCCCATTTGCGGGGCCACGAAACCGATCGGCTGGCGGCGCTGAGCACCGAAATCAATCGCCTGGGTGGCAACTGCACCGAAACGCCCGACGGTCTGATGATCACCGCGACACCACTGCGGCCGGGCATCTGGCGTGCCTATGCCGACCATCGGATGGCCATGGCGGGCGCGATCGTCGGGCTGCGGGTCGCAGGCGTACAGGTGGACGACATCGCCGCCACGACCAAGACGCTGCCGCAGTTTCCGCAGCTGTGGGCGGACATGTTGGAGCCCAGCGGTTGAGGCCGGGCGACTACGACGAGGCAGACGTCAAAGTCCGCTCCGGCCGGGGCTCACGACCCCGGACCAAGACCCGTCCCGAGCACGCCGACGCCGAGCCCGCCATGGTGGTCAGCGTTGACCGCGGCCGCTGGGGATGTGTGCTCGGCGGAGACCCCGACCGCCGCGTCACGGCCATGCGGGCGCGCGAGCTCGGCCGCACTCCGATCGTCGTCGGCGACGACGTCGATGTGGTGGGTGATCTGTCCGGGCGGCCGGACACCCTGGCCCGCATCGTGCGACGGGCCGACCGGCGAACGGTGTTGCGGCGCACCGCCGATGACACCGATCCGACCGAACGGGTGGTGGTCGCCAACGCCGACCAACTGCTGATCGTGGTGGCACTGGCCGACCCGCCGCCGCGCACCGGCCTGGTCGACCGCGCACTGATCGCCGCCTACGCCGGCGGACTGACACCGATTCTGTGTTTGACCAAAACCGACCTCGCCCCGCCGGAGCCGTTCGCCGAGCAGTTCGTCGACCTGGACTTGACGGTGGTGGTCGCCGGCCGCGACGATCCGCTGCTCGCGGTGGCGGACTTGCTCGACGGCAAAATCACGGTGCTGCTCGGGCATTCCGGCGTCGGCAAGTCCACCTTGGTGAATCGCCTTGTGCCCGAAGCGGATCGGGCCGTCGGAGAGGTGACGGAGATCGGCCGGGGCAGGCACACTTCGACCCAGTCGGTGGCTCTTCCCCTGCAAGGTTCGGGTTGGGTGATCGATACCCCCGGAATCCGCTCCTTCGGCCTGGCCCACATCCGGCCCGACGACGTGCTGATGGCTTTTTCGGATCTAGCCGATGCCATCGGAGAGTGCCCGCGCGGCTGTGGGCACATGGGACCACCGGCCGACCCGGAATGCGCGCTGGACACATTGTCCGGGCCCGCCGCCCGGCGCGTCGCCGCTGCCCGCCGGCTGCTGGGTGCGCTCAACCAGACTTGACCAACCGCATACCGAGTTCGTCGGGCGGCACCAAATGCCCTTCGGTGCAACGCATTTGCACCTCGGCATCGGCGCCGCAGCCGACATGTGTCAGCCGGAGCCGGTCGCGTCCCGGCAGGTGACGCCGACCCCACTCGAACATCGCCCACACCACCGGCATGAAGTCGATGCCGGCCTGAGTGAGCACGTACTCATCGCGACTGCGCTGTCCGGGCTCCTGATAGGGCTGACGTCTCAACAGGCCCAGCTCGACCAGCTCGGCCAGCCGCGCCGAAGTGGCCGCTTTGGTGACGCCCACCCGGCGGGCGAAGTCATCGAACCGCGTGGTGCCGTAGTACGCCTCTCGCATGATCAGCATCGCCGACTTGGTGCCGACGACCGCCATGGTCTTCTCGATCGCACACTCGCCGATCGCAGACCACGCATCGCGGTCGGCCAGCGGCCCCTGCAGCAGTGTCACAAATCACCTCCCCAGCTGGGTTGCTTTTAGCATACCTAGGTGTTATCTGAGTATAGCGATATATACCTAGTGGACTCAAGGAGGAGCCATGACTGCTGGCCGCGACGCCGTCATCGTCGGAGCCGTCCGCACCCCCACCGGCAAGGGCAAACCCAGTGGCGCGCTGCACGGTGTGCTGCCCGCCGACCTGCTGGCGCACAGCCTGCGCGAACTGGTGGCGCGCACCGGGGTGGACCCGGCACAGATCGACGATGTCATCGCTGGAGCGGTCACCCAGGTCGGCGACCAGGCCGTCAACATCGCGCGCAACGCGTTGCTGGGCGCCGGATTCCCCGAATCGGTACCCGGTACCACCGTCGACCGGCAGTGCGGCAGTAGCCAGCAGGCCATCAGTTTCGCCGCCCAGGGCGTGATCGCCGGCGCTTATGACCTGGTGATCGCCGGTGGTGTGGAGTCGATGAGCCGCGTGCCGATGGGCAGCTCGGTCCTGCCGGGCAGCAACCCGTTCGGCGAGGACATGACGCGGCGTTATCCCGACGGCCTGGTGCCGCAGGGCATCAGCGCCGAGCTGATCGCCGCAAAATGGGGGTTCTCGCGCAGCCAGCTCGACGAGTTCTCGGCCGGCAGCCACGACAAGGCCGCCCGCGCCACCAAGGACGGGCTCTTCGACAACGAGCTCATTCCGCTCGCCGGCCTTTCTACCGACGAGATCATCCGGCCGGGCACGACGGTGGAGGCGCTGGCCGCGCTCACGCCGTCGTTCTACAGCGATGCGGCCAAAGCCCGCTTCCCGCAGATCAATTGGTCGATCACGGCCGGCAACTCCTCGCCGCTCTCCGACGGCAGCGCCGCGGTGTTGATCACCAGTAGCGAGGTCGCCAAGAAACTGGGACTGCGGCCGCTGGCCCGTATCCACGCCACGACCGTGGTCGGTTCCGACCCGCTCTACATGCTGACCGGCGTCATTCCGGCCACCGAGAAGGTGCTGCGCCGCGCCCGGCTGACACTGGCCGACATCGACCTGTTCGAGGTGAACGAGGCGTTCGCGCCCGTGGTGCTGGCGTGGGCACACGACACCGGAGCCGATCTGGCCAAGACCAATGTCAACGGCGGGGCCATCGCGATCGGTCACCCGTTAGGTGCCAGCGGCGCCCGCATCATAACCACGCTCGTCAATGCGCTGGAACAACGCGGCGGACACTACGGTTTGCAGACGATGTGCGAGGGCGGCGGCATGGCCAACGCCACCATCATCGAACGGTTGGGCTGATCCGGTGACCGAAACCCGCGTCGACGGCGTGCGGGTGCGCTACCCCAGCGCCAAAAGCTACGGCGACTTGCTCACCGCGCTGCTGGCCGACATCGGCGAGCGTCCGGTGCCGATCAACGAAATCGCAACGGCCACCGACGGCTGGGAGTCCTACCGGCAGCAGGTCGAATCCCACGTCGGGCCAAGCGGATTCATGTTGTTCGCGCTGCTCGACCACGGCGCCTGGATCACCAAGGCGGGCATCGACCGCAAGGTGATGCGCGTCATCCTCGGCAACCCGCTGATCGCCATTACCATGCTGCGCCAAGACGTGACCGCGGGCCTGTTCGCCCCGGTCGAGTTGCTGCTCGTCGACGAGGGCGACGGTAGCAGCCTCACGTACATCAAGCCGTCGTCGCTGATGGTCGTCGAACCTAACCCCGAACTACTCGGTGCCGCAACGGAGCTCGACGCCAAGCTGGCGGCGCTGGCCACCACGGTGACCGGTTGTTCGAATGAATAAGGAGCCGAAGCGATGGCACCGGACGAAAGTGAGATGACGGTTGAAAGCCATGCTGGCGCTACTGGTTTCCACGGCGGTGAGTTGGCCGTCCAACGACGAGCCGGCGTCGAGGCAGACGCCGCCCGGCTCGCACCGATGGTGGCGCGCGGCCAAATACGCGCCGGAGCAGCCGTCTTCATTTCCGAGGCGACATTCGCGGCGATGGCCGCCCGCGACCGAACCGGGCGGCTTTGGATCTCACCGCTACTTGGCCCGCCCGGCTTCCTATCCGCCGCCTCGCCGAGGACACTAGAGATCAACACGCCACTGGCGAGTGCGGATCCCCTCTCCGGGCTATCTGCAGGGCAGCCGGTGGGCGTAATCGCGATCAACTTCATGACGCGGCGGCGCGTTCGTATCAATGGTTCCCTCACCTCTACTGAGACAGGTCGGCTGACCGTCAACGTCGACCAGGCCTACGGCAACTGCCCCCAATACATCCGGCAGCGCCCGATGCGCGTCGATGGACCGCCCAATGACAACCGAGCGCCGCTCTATTCTGGAAGCACGTTGCGGCCCAGCGATATTCGCATCATAGAGGCCGCCGATACGTTCTTCTTGGGTACCACCCACGCCACCTCCGGCAACGACGCTTCCCACCGCGGTGGCCCTCCCGGGTTTGTCCGCGTCGCACCGGAGCACCTGTGGTGGCCCGACTATCCCGGCAATAACATGTTCAACAGCTTCGGCAACCTCTGCGCCGACCCCACCGCAGCTCTGCTGTTCATGGCCTTCCACGCCGGCATCACACTTCAGCTCTCCGGTAGTGCGAGCGTTTGCTGGAGCGGCCAGACCACTGCCGGCGACGACACCCAGACCGGACGCCGCGTCCAATTCGTTCCCCAGCAAGTGATCACCACCGCGATGCCCGGCCTGGGCAAGACCGAGGCATGCCCCTTACCCGAAAACCCTCCGCTGACCCGATGCTCTTATTCCATTCGTTCGACCCACTGGGTCCGAGATGCTCCCGGCTCGAACGCCTCGGTGAAGTACTGCGTCTCGCGGACCACCTCCCCAGCCTCGAATTCCATAATGCTGACCACGTAGAACGGTTGCCCGTCATACGTCAGCACAAGTTCGCTGATCCAAAGATCGCCGTCGCCAAGCATGCGTCGCACGGTGAAGCGTTTCGTGCTCGGTTGGGCAACGCGTGACGCCTCGATGTTGGCTCGACCTCGTATGCGCTCGCCCGATTGCGGATACTCGAGAACTGCATCCGCTCGGTAGATTTCGTGCTCCGTCGCAAAGTCGTTGGCGTCAGAGGCTGCCCAGTGGCGCCGCAGGGCGACCCGCACGTCGTCATCACCCATCGCTGTCTCTCCCTCCATTGGATGCATCAACGTTCCGCCATCGGGCGAGACCCCGACGCACATGCCGATCCCCGCACCGTAACCCTCGCCGCCGCGTTAGGCGAGCCGGGTTAACAAAATCCACACCGGTGGAGCGATGGCCGATCGGGCCAAACAAGGTGCAGGATGTCAAGGCGCACCAGCAGACTTGAAAGCCACCGCCCCTTCGCAGCGGCTGCAATCGCTGAAGTGCGTTGGTGCAGTTGACCTTACCTCGCAGGCACCAAGCAGCGAACGGCACCCCCGAATCGCTTACGCCGCGGTTGATATCGCCATCGGATCGCCGCCGAAGTACCCACGTGAAATCCGCCGTCAGTGGTAAACCAGGTCCAGGGCTTCAAGGCGGCGCACCAGCAGGCTGGAAAGCCACCGACCCGTCTCGGCGGCGGCGATGCCTGAAGTGCCGTTGGAGCAGTTGACCTATCACGACCTTGGCTTCCAATCAGACGAGCGCGGCTCCGACACAGAAGTGAATTCCCTTGCCAAAGGTGATGTGGCCCTTGCCTGCAGGGCGGTCGAGCTTGAACTGTCCGGGGTCCTCGAAGTGCGACGGGTCGCGGTTGGCGGCTCCCCACAGCAGGAGCAGGTGTGAGCCTGCGTGCAATTCGACGCCGCACAATTCGGTGTCGTTGACGACGTGCCGGAAGTGGCCCCGGAAGGGTGGCTCGTAGCGCAGCACCTCTTCGAGGAACGCACCGAGTAGGCCCGGTTGATCGCGAAGTTGCTGCTGGACGTCGGGGTGTGTGGTGAGAATCCAAGCGGCCGAACCGATCAGGGAAGCTGTGGACTCACCGCCCGCACTGAACAGCGTAATCATCATGGCGAGCGCGACTAGTTCGGATAGTTCGCCGGTGGCACAGGCGGCGGCGAGGTCGCCCAGGAGATTGTCATGTGGTTCGACTGCCGCCTGTTGGAACTGTTCGGTGATGTAGGCGCTGAGTTCCATCACCGCGACCCCTGCGGCGTCCATCTGCTCATGCGTCACCAGCCCTTCGACGACTTGGGTTGCCGAATAACCCCATCGGATGAGCTTGTCGATGTCGGAGTCAGGAACGCCGATGATCCTCCCGACGATCATCATCGGTAAGCGGTTGGCTATCGCATTCATCCATTCGATGCGCCCGCCTCGGGCCCCCCTTGAACAGCGGCCTTCCATAGCTGATCGGCGGTCTCGGTGATGAATGATTCGAAGGCGCGAATGCGCTTCGCGGCCAGTTGCGGCAACAGTGCCTTTCGGTGGACTGAATGAGCCGGCTCGTCGGCGGTCGCCAGTGCCTGCGTGGCTCCGCCGAGTTCTCCAACCACGAACGGAGTTACGGTGCCGCCGGGCTGATACATCATCGTCGCAGTAAGGTTCGACGAGAAGTCATCGCACCGCGCGACCGCCTCGTTGATCGCCTGCCAACTGCTGACGGCGTAGAAGTCAGAGCCACCGATGCGATGGACGTGCGCAGTCTGATGCATCTGCTGATAAAGCGGATGCGGGTTTTGGATGTATTGATCATCAAACAGCGCGATGCCGAGACCGCCGTCCACCGATGCCATGTCTCCACGCTGAGCGCCGAGTACGCGCGACGTCAACAATGCTCGGAGAACTTGCAACCTCGCGCCCGCGCCGAGTGACGCTCGCGTCTCACTAACACCTCCGTAGCTCGACTAACACTGAGACCATCTGCTCATTTCGTCTCAACTCTGAGAAGATGTGGTGGCAACGACACGCGGAGCTGAACGCATGGTTCGCAGCGATTGGGTGGTTGGTGGTGACCGACGAACGGCGGCGGTCGATCGCATCCACGAAGCCGCGACCGACCTGGCAATCCGCGATGGCTTCGATGCCTTTGACATCGACACCCTGGCAGCACGGCTGCACTGTTCCCGAGCCACGATCTATCGCTACGCGGGCGGCAAGGCCCAGATACGCGATGCCGTTCTACTACGGCTAGCGGCGAGCATCATCGACACCGTTCGACATGCCGTCGATGGATTGAGCGGCCCGGAGCGAGTCGTCACCGCAATCACCGTGGCACTCGAACAGATCAGGTCGGACCCGCTGCGACGGCTGATGCCGAGCGCCGGCCAGTCTCCCGATCTGGACGAGTTGCATTCCTCGCCGGTTCTTGGCCACCTCGCCGCCGACCTCACCGGAATCACAGACGACGACCCGCAAGCGGCTCAGTGGATCGTGCGCCTGGTCGTGTCTTTCGCCTACTGGCCAATGGCGAACAGTCGAATCGAACAGCGAATGATCAAGCGATTTGTTGCGCCCGCATTCGCTTCATGAACCACCCGCGGCCGGGCTGTAGCATGCTGCTCGCCCGCACCCCCGTGCTGGCCTGGGCTGCCGACACCGGGCGAATCTCGCCAAGACAAGTCAACGGCGGGGCCATTGCGATCGGCCACCCGCTGGGAGCCAGCGGTGTCCGAATCATGACCACTCTCATCAACGCGTGGGAACAGTGCGGCAAACGGTATGGCTTGCAGACGATGTGCGAAGGCGGCGGCATGGCCAACGCCACCATCATCGAGCGGTTGGGGTATGCAGCTGCGCAGACCGTGCTGCACGTATCGGCGTCTCGCACGCTGGTGCGGCGAGTGGAAGATCAACCGTGTTTTGCATGCCTGCGTGAGCTATTATCTACGCATGAACGTAGGTAAAGGTGGCGGAGAGAGGCTCGCGGACGACCAAGTCAACTTGATCGTCGAAGTTTTCCGAATGTTGGCTGACGCCACCCGCATCCAGGTGCTGTGGGCGCTCGCCGAGTGCGAACTGTCTGTCAACGAACTCGCCGAGAACGTGGGTAAGCCAGCTCCTTCAGTCTCACAGCACCTGGCCAAGCTGCGGATGGCCCGCCTCGTGCGCACCCGCCGGGCCGGCACGACCATCTACTACAGCCTCGAAAACGAGCATGTGCGCCAGTTGGTCGTCGATGCCGTGTTCAACGCCGAACACGCAGGCCCCGGCGTGCCCACCCACCATCGCGACGACCTCACGGTGAGGGGCATCGCCGCCGCCCGTCATTCGCGGGAGGTCAACGAACGATGAACGACCACGACATCGAAATCCCCTTCGGCGCAAGCAGTCACGGCTCCCATGGCAATTCTCAAAACGACCGACTGCGCCATGGGCACGACAGCCACGGGCATTCTCACAGCCACGACCATGACCACCCGAAAGGACTGCGGGCGGCCATCAAAGAGGTCTTCGCACCACATTCACACGACGCCGCCGACAGCGTAGACAGCGCGCTGGAATCCAGTGCGGCAGGAATCAGGGCAGTGAAAATCAGCCTGCTGGTTCTCGGCCTGACCGCGACGGTGCAGATCGTCATCGTATTTCTCTCCGCATCGATTGCGCTTGCCGCCGACACCATCCACAACTTCTCCGACGCCCTGACTGCTATACCGCTGTGGATCGCGTTCGCGCTCAGCACCAAGACCGCTACCCGCCGCTACACCTACGGATTCGGCCGCGTCGAAGACCTCGCGGGACTGTTCGTCATCGCCATGATCACATCGTCGGCCGTCATCGCCGGCTATGAGGCCATCGAGCGACTGATCCACCCCCAACCCATTGAGCACGTCGGCTGGGTCGCCCTAGCCGGTCTGGCCGGATTCATTGGGAACGAATGGGTTGCGCTGTACCGCATCCGAGTCGGAAGGCGTATCGGCTCAGCCGCTCTCGTCGCCGATGGCCTCCACGCCCGCACCGATGGGTTCACCTCACTGGCCGTGGTCGTCGGAACGGGCGGTGTCGCGCTGGGCTTCCCACTTGCCGACCCGATCGTCGGCTTGATCATCACCGTGGCGATCCTGGCCGTGCTGCGCACTGCTGTACGTGATGTCTTTCGTCGCCTCATCGACGGCGTTGACCCTCGACTCGTTGACACCGCCGAAGCCGTCTTAGCCGATCGAGCAGGGGTGCGGTCCGTGCATAGCGTAAGGATGCGCTGGATCGGCCACCGCCTGCACGCTGACGCCGAGCTCGACGTGGAACCCTCACTGAGCCTCGCTGACGCGCACCGCATCGCTCACGACGCAGAACACGACTTGATGCATGCCGTCCCGAAGCTCAGTACCGCGATGATCCACGCCTATCCGGCACACGACGGGAACGTAGCAGACGAACACCGCCATGGCGTGGAGCGCCGCGACGCGTAGTCGCGCAAGAGTCGCTGCCGGCGCTGTTTGCCGTTATTGACCCAAACGCTGCCACCGATCCGTCGATTCCGTCTGCCCCGCCAGGCCCTGCTCGATCACGGCGTCTGGATTACCAAGGCAGACATCCACCGCGAGGTGATGTCGGGATAATCGCTGACGACCGTCATTGACGACCGTCAGCGACCGGCGTACCGTGGGCCCATGCGGTCACCACGCACATCATCTACGGCTGGGCCGCCGACCGCAGGAATCCGGGAGGCGCGGCGACTCGAAACCCGGGCACGGTTGTTTGACGCGGCCCTGGCCGAGATCTCACGACGTGGGTTTGCCAGCTCAGACGTCAGTGCCATCGCCGCTGCTGCGGGCGTGGTGCGGGGGACCTTCTACTTCCATTTCCCGACCAAGGAGCACGTCCTTATCGAGGTGGAACGCAACGAGGAGACCCGGATCATCAGCGAACTCGGGGACGCCGAGGGCGATCTGGCGTCGGTGCTTTCCCAATTGGTACGCCACGTTCTCCATGCTGAAACTCGTTTGGGCGCAGTCGTTTTCCGTGACATGTTGGGATTGCATTTCTCCTCAACTCGTCCGGTCGACGACGAGTTGGCGCAGCACCCGCTCGCACAGTTTCTGGTGGGCCTGATCAGCCGGGCCCAAGACGCGGGGCAAGTCCGGTCCGACGTCGACGCAGCCGAACTCGGCACATTCTTCCTCACCGGGCTGTTCGCGTTACTGGCCACCGGAGCGCACGATGCTGCGCTGTTAAGTCGTTACGTGACAACGATTTTCAAAGGAATGGGGAAACGATGAATCGCACCGGCATCGAGGGCTACCGGGATTTCTTGGCCAGGCGTGATGGCGCAGCCGACCTGCTCAACAGGCGCTTGGCCAATCGGGAGCGGTTCTTCGACGAGCTTGAGGCCAACCCGGTACGGTCAGCCCATCCCGCCGACCGGGCGACCTTTCTTCGCAATCTGCGCCGGCGGCGACCCGAAGCCGGCCTGGACGGCAAAATGCTGTTCCTGTTGGCTACCGCCAAATTGAATCAGGCCGAACGGTTCGGCGTGGGACTCGGTGAAACCTATGGGCGCAACAGCGATGAGAAACTGCCGCCGGAGAACGTCTACCTCGAACTGGAAGAGCACTATCACACTCGGCTATTGGCTTGCGCACTCGACGTATTCGATCTGACCTTCCAGGTTGTCCCACCGCCTTTGGTGATGCGGCAGTTCGTCAAGGCCGCCGTCTTTCTCCCGGACCGGCTTAACTTCGCGTTCGTCGGGGCCGCAGAGATGGCCGGCTGCATCATGTTTGACGAACTGCGCCGCGTCGGTAGAAAACTCTTCGCCGACGAACCCGCAGTCGCCGAACGAATCGAACTGCTCTACAGCGAGATCCTCACCGACGAAATTGGCCACGTCGGCTACTGCGCGTCACGCTGCACCTCCGCGGAGCGGGCCGTCATGCGTCGGATCTATCCGCTCATCGGACGGCTCTTCGCCCACCAAACCGCAGAAATCAAGCTCCTCATCGACCCAAAGGCATTGCACGCGCGACTCGACCGGCCCTTCGACGTCGACGAACTCACTGCCGGGCTGGACAACGAAACCTACCTCGTCGCACATCCCTGACAGGAAGGAATCGGCGGTGTCATCCGGCTACCTGATCGGTTGGTCGAAATCGACACGCACGTATTGAAGATTGGTGGAATCAACTTGCACCGCGACGGTCCCACCGCGGGGGTCGATGCGATACAACGCCGGCAACTGGATCTCCTGAGTGTCGGTTGCGTCGTCCGGTGCGTGGCCGGGGATTTTCACGCTCAGCCGAATCGAGCGAATCGGCATCTCTACGCTGTCCAACGGCGGGTGGCCCCGTCCCTGACGACTCACGTACAAAATCCGCGCAGTGCCCGCCAGTGGCGGACCGGCGAATCTGGGCGGCCCGCCGTATTTCTTGCGGATTCTTCTGGGCAGATAGACAAGGAAAAAGAGGCATTGGCAAGCAGCAACAACAACGTCAGCACCAGTCCCAACGTCGACCCTGAGTCGCTGCCGTTATCCGTTTGCACTAGCGCACGCCAGCAGCGGCTCCGCCGCACATGCAGCAAACGGACGCGAGAACTCTTGAGCGACAACATCAATAGCTGGCCGCCAAGATAACCGGCGGCTGCTGACCCCGCCGGGCCGATTGTCAGAGCCAGCCGGTGCGGGCGGCGGCAACCGGCTCGGCGGGGGCCGGGGCCAACTGCCCGTCGCGCACGCCGTCCAGCATCCGTCGCACCGCGTCGACGATCTCGGGAGCTGCCGCGGCCAGGCCGGTCTTGTCGGCTTCGGGGACTTCATCCGGATCGACGCCCGCCCGGGTCAGCACGGCCGCCGGGTCGCCGAGCTGATCGGCCAGCCAGGACACCGGGTCGGCGGAAAGCTCGGGGACGAAATGCCGGCGTCCGGGCTCCCAACCGTCGAAACGGGGATGGTGATGGGCCCGGTCCAGCGTCCCGGGTGGGCTCTCGCTGGACCCGAAAAGGTCCACTCGCCACACTGGCCGGGTGAACGCGATCGGGATGCCCGCGTAGATCGATCCTTGCGGCTCGCCGCGGTCGACGAGGCGCAATTCCAGCCTGACTCCCCGTTCCGGAGTTTCCTGGCCGGCGAGCGGGCGCGGGTCGATGAAATACATGTCCCCGACGACTACGCCGAGGGTCTCGAATCCGAATGCTGCGAACATCGCACACCTTTCGCTGTCCCTCATCGAGGGTAGCCGGGGTCGGCGGCCGCGCCGGCGCGACTAGGCGGCGAGGTCGTCGTTCGCTTCCCGCAGCGCGGGAGTGGCCGCCCGCTTCCCGCGCCGCCACTCCCGCACGGCGGCGAGCGCGGACTTCAGCCCGCGCCGACGACCGGTCGCTGGATCGGTGCCCGCGAAGCCGGGCTCCAGTGCGGCGAACATCCGCTCGCTGCGGGTCTCTGGCGCGTCGTCGGCGTCGGCGAGCAGATACTTGTTGGGCAGCGACAGCTTGGCCAGCGTCCGCCAGGTTTTGGCGTACTGGAACAGGAATGAGCCTGTGGTGTAAGGCAAGTCGTACTTGTCGCAGACCTGGCGCACCCGCAGCGAGATCTCGTGCAACCGGTTGCTCGGCAGGTCCGGGTACAGGTGGTGCTCGATCTGGTGGCACAGGTTGCCGCTCATGAACCGCAGCGCGGGCCCGGCGTCGAAGTTGGCGCTGCCCAGCATCTGGCGCAGGTACCACTCGCCCTTGGTTTCGTCGACGATGTCCGATTTGGTGAACTTCTCGGCGCCGTCGGGGAAATGCCCGCAGAAGATGACCGCGTTGGCCCATAAGTTGCGGATCACGTTCGCGGTGGTGTTGGCCGTCAGGGTGGACCGGTAGGTAGCACCGGGCGACAGGGAGGTCAGCGCCGGAAACGCGACATAGTCCTTCAGGACCTGCCTGCCCGCCTTGGCCAGGAACTCGTCGACCCGCTGTCGCGCGTCATCCTGATCCATCCGCTTCTTGACGATCTTGCCGAGCTCGACGTGCTGCAGGCCGACGCCCCATTCGAACCCGAGCGCCAGCAGGCTGTTCCACAGCAGGTTGAACAGGTTGAACCGCTTCCAGCGCTGGTCGCGGGTGACGCGCAGCATGCCGAAGCCGACGTCGTCGTCCATCCCGAGGATGTTGGTGTACTTGTGGTGCACGAAGTTGTGGGTGTACCGCCAGTGCTTGGACGACCCGCTCATGTCCCACTCCCACGAAGAGGAGTGAATCTCCGGGTCGTTCATCCAGTCCCACTGCCCGTGCATGACGTTGTGGCCGATCTCCATGTTCTCGATGATCTTGGCCACGCCCAGCGTCACAGTGCCGGCCCACCACGCCGAGCGCCGCGAGCTGGCGGCCAGCAGCAGGCGGCCGGCGACCTCCAGCGCGCGCTGCGCCGCGATGGTGCGGCGGATGTAGCGGGCGTCCCGCTCGCCGCGCGAGTCCTCGACGTCCTGGCGGATGGCGTCCAGCTCAGCGGCGAGGTTTTCGATGTCTGCGTCCGTCAGATGGGTGAATACGTCGATGTCGGTAATCGCCATCGTCTTTATCTCCCTGCGGTGGTTGTTGATGTCGCCTACGCTATCGTAACCTACGAACCCGTAGGTTACCTACGAGTAGCATTTATATGTCGAGCGTGCAATCACCCGATGCCGCCGAGACACAGGTCTGTATCCGTGTCCCGGGGTCATGCTCGGCACCGGTGCGCAAATCGCGGACGTGGCCATCCAGCAGGTCCACCACGCACGACTGGCAGATCCCCATCCGGCAGCCGAACGGCATCTGCACGCCGGCGCCCTCACCGGCATCCATCAACGACGTCGCGGCGTCCGCGGCCACCGTGCGCTCGCTGCGGGCGAAGGTGACCGTTCCACCGGCGCCGGCGGGTGCCGCTTTGGATACCGCGAAACGCTCCAGGTGCAATCGCTCGCTGATACCCGCGCCCGACCATACTCGGTCGGCGTGAACGAGCAGGCCCTCCGGGCCGCAGGCCCACGTCTGCCGTTCCCGCCAGTCCGGCACCTCCTGATCCAGCTGAGCAAGGTCCAGCCGGCCTTGAATGCGCGTCTCCCGCAGCTGCAGCCGGTACCCGGACTGCTCGGCCGCCAAAGCGGCCAACTCGCCGCGAAACATCACGTCAGCCTCGGTGGGCGCCGAATGCAGGTGCATGACGTCACGGATCTGGTTGCGGCGCACCAAGGTTCGCAGCATCGATATCACGGGCGTGATACCAGACCCGGCGGTGAGGAACAGAATCGACGGCGGCGCCGGGTCGGGCAGCACGAAATTGCCTTGCGGGGCGGCCAGCCGCACGATCGTCCCCGGCTCGACACCGGCCACCAGATGGGTCGACAGGAACCCTTCGGGCATGGCCTTCACGGTGATCGTCACGGTGCGCGCCGACCCGGACGTCACCGCCGCGGGGCTCGAGGTCAGCGAGTAGGAACGCCAGCGCCACCGCCCGTCCATCAGTAGCCCGATCCCGATGTACTGGCCCGGCTGGTAGTCGAAGTTGAAGCCCCAGCCCGGTTTGATCACCAAGGTCGCGGAATCCTCGGTCTCGCGGCGCACCGCCAGGATGCGGCCCCGCAATTCCCGCGCCGACCACAGCGGGTTGGCCAGATGCAGGTAGTCGTCGGGCAACAGCGGGGTGGTGATGCGCGCCGCGATCTTGCGCAGCGTGTTCCACCCGGGATGCCGTTCGGCGCCGGCGACCACGGGACGCCGGGTCTCGACGACATTGCCGGTAATGGAGGGGTTACGTCTGCCCAGAGGAAGCTCCTGATCACTGCGTGGTTGCTGACTTACGCTCACATTGTGATCGATTCTGTGCGCTCCATAAAACCTACGGTACCGTAACCTACGGTGTCGTAGCTAGCCCGGGCGGGCCGGGGGATGCGTCACATTCAGCGCGCCGGGGCTACAGCAGCTCGATCAAGAACGGCAGCTCCTGGCTGGCATACCAGGCCAAATCATGGTCTTGCGCGTCGCCGACGATCAGCTCGGCGTCCTCGTCGCCCAGGTCGGCGGCGTCGATGGCCTCGATGGCCTTGGTCACGGCCGGTTCGGCGGCGGAGTTGTCCACATACGCGGCGACCACCTGCTCGATCTGGACGGGCGCGCCCAGCCTGACCACCGCGTCGTCCAGGTCGGGACGCGGGGTGGCGTCCTCGACCTCGGCGGCCAACACCGCACGCCGCGGCGGCAGGGAGGCCGGTGTTGCGCCGCTGGTATCGGAGTCGGCCAGCAGGCGCAGCGACGCCAGCGCCGCCTCACGCAGCGCCACCTCCGCGAGCTCGTCGTCATCGCCCTCGGCGTAGGCCTCGCGCAACATCGGCGTCACCGCGAACGCGGTGCCGTTGACCGGCCACAGCGAGCCCTCGGCGACCAGCTGTTGCAGCATCGCCAGGGTCGCCGGGACGTAGACGAGCGTCATAACATGGTGGCCGCGAAGTCGGGGACGTACGTCGACAGCTCCCGCGGCGGGCGGATGTAGTTTTCACTGACGATGGGATGCCTGGGCAGTTTGACCTTGGGTTGCTCCACCTCGTGGTACTGGATGGTGGACAACAGATGGGCCATCATGTTCAGCCGCGCGTGCTTCTTGATATCGGATTCCACGACATACCAGGGACTGGTCGGTATGTCGGTATGCACCATCATCTCGTCCTTAGCGCGGGAATAGTCCTCCCACCGAAACACCGACTCCAGATCCATTGTGGACAGTTTCCATTGCCGCAGCGGGTCGTTACGCCGCGCCTTGAACCGGCGCAGCTGCTCTTCCTCGGACACCGAAAACCAATATTTGCGCAGCAGAATGCCGTCATCGATGAGCATGTGTTCGAAGATCGGTGTCTGCCGCAAAAACAGCGTGTATTCCTGCGGCGTACAAAATCCCATCACCTTCTCGACTCCGGCGCGGTTGTACCACGACCGGTCGAAGAGCACGATTTCCCCCTTGGCCGGCAGGTGGGCGATGTAGCGCTGGTAATACCACTGGCCCCGCTCCCGATCGCTCGGCGCCGGCAGCGCCGCGATCCGCACCACCCGCGGGTTGAGGTATTCGGTGATCCGCCTGATGGCACCACCTTTGCCCGCTCCGTCGCGACCTTCGAAGATGACCACGAGGCGCGCCCCGGAGTGCCGCACCCATTCCTGCAACTTCACGAATTCTGTTTGCAGCCGGAATAATTCGGCTTGATACACCGCTTCGGAAATTCTCCGGGCGGCCGGCGTGGTCGGTTTCTTTTTCTTTGCCTTCACCGGCGCGTCCGCTTTTGTCGCGTTCCTGGTCGCGTTACTCACAGCAACGAATGATAGATCCCGACAGCGATTCTCATCGCGACTACTGGCGGGAAGCTTCCAGCAGTTCCTCGAGCGCTTGGCTCAGCAGGCCGGGCAGCAGGTCGACGTCGCTCATCGCTTCGCGGTCGGCGTTGATTCCGAAGTACAGCATCCCGTTGTAGGACGTCACACTGATGGCCAAGGCCTGGTTGTGCAGCAGCGGCGGCACCGCGTAGGTCTCCAGCAACTTGGTTCCGGCAATGTACATCTGCGACTGCGCCCCGGGCGCATTGGTGATCAACAGGTTGAACGTCCGCTTGGAGAAGCTGGGGAAACTGGTGGCGACCCGGATGCCCATCGCGTGCAGGGTGGGTGGCGCAAAACCCGACAGCGTGACGATGGTCCTGGCGTCCACCAGGCGGGCGGCCGTGGGGTTGGACTCGGCGGCGTGCGCGATCTGCGAGAGCCGCACCACCGGGTTCGGCTCCCCCACCGGCAGGTCAACCAGGAACGGCATCACCTGGCTGATCGTCTGGCCCGGGCCGGTGGCGTCGTGCTGGGCGTCGGCGTAGACCGACAGCGGCGCCATCGCCCGCACCGTCGCCGTCGGCGACACCGCGACCCCGCGGGACATCAGCCAGTTGCCCAGCGCACCGGCGATCACGGCGAGCACCACGTCGTTGATGTCGCAGTCGTAGCGCGCGCGTACGGTACGGTAATCCTCGAGGCTGCCCCGCGCAACCGTGAACCGCCGATGGCGCGAAACGGTCACATTGAGCGGGCTGCTGGGGGCGGTGCCGCGCGCTACGGCGCGCACGAAGTCGAGCATCCGGCGACCGGCGTCGAGCAGCTCGCCATGGTTGGTCAGCAACGCGGTGACCATCGACCCGACGGCCTGCAGCTGCGTGCCCGGCCCCACCAGCCAGTCGCCCATCGCACCCAATATCAGCCGGGTGTTGCCCGGGTCGCGCTCCGGTATCCAGATGTCTTCGGGAAACGGTGGCGGCCGTTTGGTCCGGTCGGCGATGACGTGGTTGATTTCCAGCGCCGTCATGCCGTTGATCAGCGCTTGGTGCGACTTGGTGTAAATCGCGACCCGGTTTTTCGACAGACCTTCGACCAGGTACATCTCCCACAGCGGCCGCGACTTGTCCAGCGGCCGCGCGGCCAGCCGCGCGATCAGCTCGTGCAGCTGTTCGTCACTGCCCGGAGAGGGCAGCGCCGATCGCCGCACGTGATAGGTGATGTCGAAGTCGCTGTCGTCGATCCACACGGGCCGGGCCGGGCCGACCGGCACTTCCCGGACTTTCTGCCGGTAGCGCGGTATCTGGGGCAGCCGCTGTTCGACGGTGGACAGCAGTGTCTCGTAGCTCAGCCCGGCGCGCGGCCGGCGCAGGATCGACAACGACCCGACGTACATCGGGGTGGCCGTGTTTTCCAGCCGGTAAAAGGACGCGTCCGACGGGGACAACCGGGTCACCATACGGCGCTGTCCTCCTTGTCAATTCGTCGGCATCCACCAATTTCTCGCCCACGGTAATCGTCAGACTCAGGCGCCGCTGCGCGCGGGTACGCGCGAGCTCGAGTTGTGCCATGATGACCACTACTAACCACCGTCTGTCACTCTCCAGCAGGCTCCCGGTCCACTGGTTGGAGCGTGCGCGTTGAACACTAGCCCCGTCGTGACCCCGTCTGACGCTTTCGCCGTCACACCCGTCGTCGACTACGAGCCTCCGACACAGGACGTAGCGCGAAACGTGCCGGCATGCCGGCAGTCGCCCCGTGCTCCGTCTCGCCGGCGCAGCACCCAGGCGCCGCGCCGGCCTTACTCCGGGCAGCCCGTACCGCAACCAACCTCGGGGTCCGGCAATGTGTCCGCACCGATGCGGCAGGCGGCGGTCTTCGCCGACGCCGCGCTGCGCCGGGTGCTCGAAGTCATCGACCGCCGCCGTCCCGCGGCCCAGTTGCGCTCCATGTTGACGCCCAGTCTGGTGGATTCGGTTCTGGCGGTTAGTCATTCGGCATCTGGGCAGGCCGCAGGCGCCGCGGTGCTGCGCCGGATGCGGCTGCAGCCGGCGGGCCATCACGACCCCGAAGCCGCCGCCGAGGTCTTCGGCTCCTACAGCCGCGGACGCCGCGTCCACGCCATCGCGTGCCGCGTCGAGCGGGTGCCCGCCCGCGACACCACACGCTGGCTGGTGGTGGCCCTGCACATCGGTTAGCCGCCGGTATACCGGGCCAGCACCGGTCCCAGCGTCGCCATGACGAAGACATAGGAGGTAGCCAGCGCTGCCACCGCGGGGATGGACGTACCGACCAGCCCGATGATGATCAACGAGAACTCGCCCCTGGCGATGAGCGCGGTCCCGGCACGCAATTGACCGCGCCGGGCCACACCGTCGCGCCGGGCCGCGACCATCCCGGTGGCCACCTTGGTCGCTGCGGTGACGGCCGCCAGGGCCAGCGCCACCGGGAGCATCGGAAGAAGCTCGTGCGGGTCGACCGAAAAGCCGATCGCAAGAAAGAAGATGGCGGCGAACAGATCGCGCAAGGGTCCCAGCACCTGGCGTGCCCGGTCTGCCGTTTCACCCGTCAGCGTCAGGCCGACCAGGAATGCGCCCACGGCGGCCGATGCGTGCAGGGATTCGGCCACCGCCGCGACGATCAGGGTGATGCCCAAAACCCGCAGCAACAGTTGCTCGGAGTCGGGATGTTCGACCAGCCGGCCCACCTGGTGGCCCCAGCGGTACGACGCGGCGAACGCCGCCAGCAGCGCGCCCAGTGCGGCCACCATTCCGGCCAGCGCGTGCGGCCAGCTGCCGCCCGAGGCCAGGACCGCAAACAGCGGCAGATAAGCCGCCATGGCGAAATCTTCGAGAACCAGCACCGAGAGCACGGCCGGCGTTTCCCGGTTACCGAGCCTGCCCAAGTCCAACACCAGGCGGGCGATCACGCCCGACGAGGAGATGTAGGTGACTCCGGCCAACGCCAGGATGGCCACGCCGTCAAGCCCCAGCAGCCAGCCGGCCACCGCACCCGGCGTGGCGTTGAGGACGACGTCGACACCGGCAGACGGCAGGTGGTGTCGCAGGCTGCTGGCGAATTCGGTCGCCGAGAACTCGAGACCCAACGTCAGCAACAACAACACGATGCCGATGGGCGCGGCCGTCTGGATGAACTCGCCCGCTGCGGCGACCGGCAGCAGGCCGCCCTTGCCCAGCGAAAGACCGGCCAACAGGTAGACCGGTATCGGGGACAACGCGAAACGTCTTGCGACCGTGCCCAATACGGCCAGCATGGTCAGGAGGGCGCCGAGTTCTAGCAGCAGCGCCCCGGAAACCTGCACCCGCTCAACCTCTATCGATGATGCGTTCGACGCCGGCGATGCCGTCCTCGGTGCCGATGACGATCAGGACATCGTCTGCGTGCAGCAGCTCGGCTGGACCGGGCGACGCAAGCACTTCCTCGTTGCGCACGATTGCGACGATCGACGCCCCGGTCCGGGTGCGGGCGTGGGTGTCACCCAGCGGGTGGCCGACGAACGGGCTGCCCGCCAGGATGTGGACTTGTCCCGTCTCGAGTCCGGGTATTTCCCGGGCCAGCTCGGTGAACCGCTCGGCGATCCGTGGAGCGCCCAGGATCTGGGCCACGGCCTCGGCCTCGTCGTCGGTCAGGTGCAGGACCGGTCGGGCTTGGTCTGGATCGTCGGGGCCGTACAGGACGAGGTCGAAATTTCCTCCGCGGCGTGCGATGATGCCGACACGATCACCCTGGTGGCTGGTGAATTCGTAGCGCACACCGACGCCGGGCAGCAACACCTCCTTGACATCCATACGCCCCATCCTCGCATGGAGTGTCGGCCCCGCCGGGCCGCGAGCGAAAGTCAGTGCTGGGCAGCCGTTTCGGCCGGTTGCCGGCGCGGGCGGGGTAGCAGCATCGGCACGTCGTGGCGGTACGCACGGTATTGGTCGCCCAGCGCCGCGACGAGGCTGCGCTCTTCGATCTGCAGGGCGATCAGAATGTACCCGGTGATGGCGATCGAGAAGAGCAGGTGTCCGGCCGTCATGGTGGGGGCCGCCCAGAACGCGATCAGGAATCCCAGCATGAGCGGGTGGCGCACCAACCGGTAGAACAGGTGAGTGCGGAAACCCAGCTCGGCGTAGGGCTTTCCGCGCCAGGCCAGATACACCTGCCGCAGGCCGAACAGGTCGAAATGGTTGATCATGAACGTCGACGCGAACGCGATCGCCCACCCGAGCCAGAACAAAGCCCACACCGTGATGCGCGCGGCCGGCTGGCCCACGTCCCAGATGACAGTGGGTATCGTTCGCCATTGCCAGTACAGCAGCACCAGCGCCACGCTGGAGAGCCACACGTAGGTGCTGCGCTCGATCGACGGCGGCACGAACCGGGTCCACCAGCGCTTGAAACCCTTGCGCGCCATGACGCTGTGCTGCACGCCGAACAATGCCACCAGCGTGACGTCCACCGCGACCGCTTGGCCGATCGGCGCGGCGATCGCGTGATCGACGCTCCGCGGCACCAGGAAGTTGCCGAGGAATCCGATCAAATAGAAGAAGGACAGCACGAACAGGAGATAGCTGGCGGCCCCGTAGCCGATGATCAAGTAACGCTTCATGGCCCAAGTGTCGACCCCTTCAGGCACTTTCGGATATAGGTCATTTGCCTCAAATTCGATGAGCGAGCGCCTAGTCATTTTTGACTAGTCCGTTCCGAAGCCGGGCGACTTGCGAGTTGAGGCAGCGATTTGAGGCAAATGTCTCATGCGGCCACGCCAGCGGTGGGCCGATGATCGCCCGTGACAGAGCTACTTCGAGAAAGCGCGGAGATCAGACCATGACAGAATCGGCACCCACCACGACGACCATGGAGCGCATCGCAGCCGAAGCACCGGGCGGAGCGCGGGTCGACGCCATCGACATCAGCCGGCGCGTCGGTGGCCGGCAGATCCTCCATAAGCTCTCGCTCGCAGTGGAACCCGGCGAATTGATCGCCATCGCCGGCGGCAGCGGAGCGGGGAAGACCTCGTTGCTAGAGATCCTCGCGGGGCTGCAACCGCCGTCCACCGGGGAGCTTCGGCACGACGGCGTCATGCGCGGTGCTCGCGCGGGCGGCGGCGCGAAAGTCGGCTACGTGCCCCAGGACGACATCATCCATCTCGAGATGCCCCTGCGCCGCACGTTGCGCTACGCGGCGCTGCTACGGCTTCCCGCCAGCACATCCGCGGCTGAAGCGGAACGGATCGTGGAGGACACCCTGCGCGACCTCGACCTGACCGACCGGGCCGACGTGCCGGTGCGGGCGCTGTCCGGCGGCCAGCGCAAGCGGGCCAGCATCGCCGTGGAGCTGCTGACCCGGCCACGCCTTTTCTTCCTCGACGAACCCACCTCCGGGCTCGATCCCTCGACTGCGGCCGACGTGATGCGCCTGCTGCGCAGGCTCAGCCGACGTGGAATCACCGTCGTTCTCACCACGCACGAGCCGGCCGGCATCGACCGGTGTGACCGGGTGGTCTTCTTGGCTCGCGACGGCCACCTGGCCTTCACCGGCAGTCCGGCCGCGGCCCGGCGCTACTTCGGCGTGCAGAACCTCACCGAGGTGTACGAGCGGCTGAGCGGCGAGCTCACCCCGCAGGTTTGGGCCGAGCGGTTCGCGAAGAGCCGCGTGAAGTCGACAGCCCGGCCGGGCTTGACCGAACGGCGCCGTCCGGCAAGCGACGTCGAACGCACGGGCATGGTCAGACAGTGGTGGCTGCTCACCCGGCGCAATGTCGATGTGCTCTCCCGCAACCGGCTGACCCTTGCCATCCTGCTCGGATCACCGGTACTGGTGACGGCGATGATGGCGACGTTGTTCAAGCGCGGCGCGTTCGATCCGGGTAGCGCGGCAGGCGTCGCCCCGGCGCAGCTGGTGTTCTGGATCGCTTTTGACGGCTTCTTCTTCGGACTGACGTACGGCCTGCTCCAGATCGTCGGCGAAATGGCTGTCTTCCGGCGCGAACGCCTGGCCGGGCTCAGCGTGGGCGCCTATGTCGCATCCAAGGTGACGGCGCTGCTTCCGGTGCTGGCAGGTGTGAGCGCGGTATTGCTGGTTGTGCTGCGCGCTCTGGGCCGGCTGCCCGCCGTCGGATGGGACGTCTACGCCTCGTTGTTCGCGACGATTCTCATTGAAGCCACCTCGGCCCTGGCCCTGGGCCTGTTCGCCTCTGCCGCCGTGTCCAACGCCGCGCAGGCGGCCCTCGCCCTGCCGATGCTGTGCTTCCCACAGGTTCTGTTCGGCGGCGCCATCGTCCCGGTCGACCAGATGGCCACACCCGGACGCCTGATGAGCCTGGTCTTGTCCAACCGGCACGCCTTCGACGCGCTCGGTCGCGACCTGGAGCTCGAGCGCTACACCAGGACACTGCCGGCCATGTCCGTCTACCGTCATACGTTCGAGGGCGGCACCGCGGCCAGTCTCATCGCGCTCGCCTCGTTCGCGGTCGCCCTCGTGCTGGCAACCGCCTGGCTACTGCACCGGCGATCGCGGCCAGGGGCATCCCCGCGGTGACGGCGCCGTCCTGCCGGGCCCGCAACTTCGGAATAGAAGTCGCGGGCCCGGCATTCGGCACCAACGACGGCTGGAGGCGACCACCAACCACCCTGGGGGCGCTCAGATCCTCCGGACCAACACGTCGATGGGCTCTTCGAGTCCTCGCAGAGACAGCATGCGTCGCTGGGTTCCGACCAGGACGTGATCCGCGACCCCGGCAGCGACCAACAACTCACCGCCGGCGGCCAGTCGTTGCATCCGAGCGGCGGTGTTGATGGGGCTACCGAGCGCGGTGAAGTCGATAACGGCCCCGCCGACATTGCCGACGTATGCGACGCCCGCGTTCACAGCCACGCCGCTGTCCAGCCATGGTCCTTCCCGCGTGCCGTAGCCAACGGTCTTGAGCAGGTCCATCCCCGCCTCGACGGCTCGTTGCCGATACCGGGGGCCGCTGATTCCCTGGACGAAGAAGGCCATGACCTCATCGCCGATGAGTTTGTCGATCACCGCGTCATGACGCAGAAGGGTCTGCGTCGCGGCACTGTAAAACCGGTTCAGCACTGCAGCGAAATCCATTGCGGCGCTGCGGGTCCCGAGCACGGTGGAGCCGCGGACATCGGCGAACAGCACGGCGATGTCGACCTCCGCCCCGCCCCGTGGCAGCCCGTCGCAACATCGCATGCACAAGTTGGGATTCTTACGGGATCGACGAAATCCGGCGGCGGCGAAAAGCCGGCCGACCGGGCCGCCGAACGGGTTGTTGCACAGCTTGCATCGCGGCGCTGAGGGTAGGTAGCGGAATGCGTGCCTGGCTCTGACCAGGGAGGCGTGGCCGTCTGTGAGCACCTTGTCCCACAGCGGCAGCGCCGGGTGAACCTGGGGCGCAACATCTGGAACGACCGCATGGCGGCGGCCGGGGCGGATCATGCGGAAATGATCGGCTGGATTTCCCGCCCGCGCATGGGGCATCCGCCCCAAACATTCATCAGTGCCGAGCGGTGCCGGTCAGGCCGTGCCGTGTTGCGTACAAGCTGGCCCCAATCCGGTTCGAGACCCCGATTTTGGCGTAGATGTGCTCGACGTGATTGCGAACAGTCTTTTCCGAAATCCACAGCGCCGAAGCGATCTCGCGGTTGGACAGCCCCTGCGCGACATGGAGCAACACCTCGGCCTCGCGCCGGGTCAATCCGGCCGGCCTCGCGGCTCTGCGCGCCGGCTGGTGGCCCGCGGCCTCGAGCACCGCTTCGACGGCGTCGCCGTCCAGGCGGCCGCACGCGGCCTCTCTTCGTAGTTCCCGGGCAGCGGCGGTGGCGTCCAGTGCGTCACGATACGGGCGCGGTTCCACGGAACCGCGATAGCTTTCCGCGGCGGCGAGTAACCGCTCCCGTACCGACAGATCGTCGCCCCGGAGCCCGTTTGGGTAACCGGACCCGTCCAGTCGTTCGTGATGGTTCACCGCGACCTCCCGGACGGCCTTGAGTCCGCCGACCCGGGCCAAGATCCTGCCGGTCAGATACGGATGCAGATGCACGCGCTCCCGTTCGGCGTGGGTCAATCCGGTCCGTTTTTCCCACACACGGTTTGACACACCGATACGGCCGAGATCGTGAACGTAGCCCGCGCGGCGCAGGATGTCGATCTCGTCCTGCGGCAGCCCGGCGCACTTTCCGGCATTTTCCGCAAGCTCGGCCACGGCGCGCGAATGGCCAAGAGTGAACGGGCATTTCAGGTCCACAAAATCACCCATGGCGCACAGGAGTCGGTCCAACGCCGGACCGCTCAGTGTTTCCCCCGGATCCGGTGCCAGGCCGGCGGCCGTCGCCCACGCGTCTTCGTTCTGGCGCAGCAGCCCGTCGGCGGCCCCGCTGAACACTTTGACTATGTCCGGGTCGAACTGTTTACCGCTGCGGCGGCGAACCTCTGCGATCGCCGCGCTCGCGCCGTACGCCCGATGGTTTACTTCGGCGATGTCGGCGAGTTGCGCCACCCGCATCGTGACGGGTATCTGAGATCCGGCGGCACCGGCGGGAAGGCCACTGCCGTCCCACCTTTCGTATGCAAAAGGCAGGGCTTCACACACGTCTTCGCCCAGACCGATCTCCTCGGCGAGCAAAGCGGCCGACACGCAATGCGACCGCATCAAAGCCCCGAGGTTCCCGCGTGCGTCCAGAAACAGCTTCGCGGCCAGCTGAGCCCGTTTCGGCAACGTCGACCCGCGACCCAGGTTGCTGACGAGGAATCGCCGAAACGGCGCTCCGGACCAGTCGACGAAGTGGCTGTCGTGTCGTGCCGCGATGTCGTCGCCGAACCACCGCGCGTATTCGTGGGAGTCGGCATGACAGCCGATCCACATCACCAGACCGGTGTAGAAAACGGTGGCGCGTTCACGCTCGCTGAGCCCGAGCCGCTCGGCGAGCCGGGTGCCCATTATCGCCGATCGCAGCATATGGTCCATCGGTTGCCCGAGCCCGAGGTCGATCGCCAGCGACAGGGCCGCCAGCACCTCGGTCCGCGAAACCGGTCCGTCAAAGGGCATGAACCTCGCCCCTTTCCCGACCTGGCCAGACGAGCAACTGGTCGTCGCACCACCCTATGGCATCGGCCTGCTGCCATGGGGAAGAAAACGTTGCCGGGCTCGCTTGCCAGGAGCGGCGCGCTCGCGCGGCTAGCGCCTCTTGACCGATTTCGGCGGCTTGGCGCCGCGACCCTGGCGACGCGCGGCTTCCCGCCGCTCGCGCCGGCTGGCGCCGGCAGGCACCCCGGCCGGTGTCTTCTGCGCACCGCCGCCGTTGCGCTGCACCTGCGCCGAGCCGTCCTCCGATGGCCCGGAGTACGTCAGTGCGGGCTGCTCGTCGCCGATTCCCTTGGCGTGCACGACACTTCGCGGCTCTTCCGGCGCCTCGGCGGGTGCTTCCTGCTCCGGACCCTTCCCGAGTTCGGCCAGCCCTTCCGCTGTTTGCATCGGCGCGACCTGCGGGGCGGGCACCGCTTCGACGGTGACGTTGAACAGGAACCCGACCGACTCCTCTTTCATGCCGTCGAGCATGGCCATGAACATGTCGTAGCCCTCGCGCTGGTACTCCACCAGCGGATCGCGCTGCGCCATGGCCCGCAGCCCGATGCCCTCCTTGAGGTAGTCCATCTCGTAGAGGTGTTCGCGCCACTTGCGGTCGATCACGTTGAGCAACACATTGCGTTCCAGCTGACGCATCGCGCCCTCGCCCGCGATTTCCTCGAGCTCGGCTTCCCTTGCGGCATAAGCACGTTCGGCGTCCTTGAGCAGGGCGTCCAGCAGCTCTTCGCGGGTGAGGTCGTCGCGCTCGGAGTCCTCATCCTGCCGCGTCAGCGTCACGTGGTCGATCCCGACCGGGTAGAGCGTCTTCAGCGCCGTCCACAAGGCTTCCAGGTCCCAATCCTCGGCGTAGCCCTCGGCCGTCGCGCCGTTGACATAGGCGGTGACCACGTCACGGACCATGTCCAGCGCCTGCTCTTTGAGGTTCTCGCCTTCCAGGATGCGGCGGCGCTCGGCGTAGATCACCTTGCGCTGCTGGTTCATCACCTCGTCGTACTTGAGGACATTCTTTCGGACCTCGAAGTTCTGCTGCTCGACCTGCGTCTGGGCGCTCTTGATCGCCCGGGTCACCATCTTGGCTTCGATGGGCACGTCGTCGGGCAGGTTCAGCCGGTTGAGCATCATCTCCAGCGCGGCGCCGTTGAACCGGCGCATCAGCTCGTCACCCAGCGACAGGTAGAATCGCGACTCCCCCGGGTCGCCTTGCCGGCCGGAGCGGCCACGCAGCTGGTTGTCGATGCGCCGCGACTCGTGGCGTTCGGTGCCCAGCACGTACAGGCCGCCGGCCTCGATGACTTCGGCCGCCTCTTTGCCGGCCTCCTCCTTGACGACGGGCAGCTCTTCGTGCCAGGCCGCCTCGTACTCGTCGGGCGTCTCCACCGGATCCAGCCGGCGGGCACGCAGCCGCTGGTCGGTGAGGAAGTCGACGTTGCCGCCCAGCACGATGTCGGTGCCACGGCCGGCCATGTTGGTGGCCACGGTGACCCCGCCGCGCCGGCCCGCCACCGCGACGATGCCCGCCTCCTGCTCGTGGTACTTGGCGTTGAGCACGTTGTGCGGGATGCGGCGCTTCTGGAACTGCCGGGACAGGTACTCCGAACGCTCCACGCTGGTGGTGCCGATCAGCACCGGCTGGCCCTTCTCGTAGCGCTCGGCCACGTCGTCGACCACCGCGATGTATTTGGCTTCCTCGGTCTTGTAGATGAGGTCGGACTGGTCCGTGCGGATCATCGGCTTGTTGGTCGGGATGCTGACCACGCCCAGCTTGTAGATCTCGTGCAGCTCGGCCGCCTCGGTCTGGGCGGTGCCGGTCATGCCGGCGAGCTTGTCGTAGAGCCGGAAGTAGTTCTGCAGCGTGATGGTGGCCAGCGTCTGGTTCTCGGCCTTGATCTCGACATGCTCCTTGGCCTCGATCGCCTGGTGCATGCCCTCGTTGTAGCGGCGGCCGTAGAGCACCCGACCGGTGAACTCGTCGACGATGAGCACCTCGCCGTCGCGGACGATGTAGTCCTTGTCGCGGGTGAACAGCTCCTTGGCCTTCAGCGCGTTGTTCAGATAGCTGACCAGCGGCGAGTTGGCGGCCTCGTAGAGGTTGTCGATGCCCAGCTGGTCCTCGACGAATTCGACACCCAGCTCGTGCACGCCGATGGTGCGTTTGCGCAGGTCGACCTCGTAGTGGACGTCCTTTTCCATCAGCGGCGCCAACCGGGCGAACTCGAGGTACCAGTTGGAGGCGCCGTCGGCGGGACCGGAGATGATCAGCGGGGTGCGGGCCTCGTCGATCAGGATGGAGTCGACCTCGTCGACGATGGCGAAGTTGTGTCCGCGCTGCACCAGCTCGTCGAGCGAATGCGCCATGTTGTCGCGCAGGTAGTCGAAGCCGAACTCGTTGTTGGTGCCGTAGGTGATGTCGGCGTTGTAGGCCACCCGGCGCTCGTCGGGTGTCATCTGAGCCAGGATCACGCCGACGTCCAGACCGAGGAAGCGATGCACCCGGCCCATCCACTCGCTGTCACGTTTGGCCAGGTAGTCGTTCACCGTGACGACGTGCACGCCCTTGCCGCCGATGCCGTTGAGGTACGCCGGCAGCACCGAGGTCAGGGTCTTGCCTTCACCGGTCTTCATCTCGGCGACATTGCCGAAGTGCAGCGCCGCCGCGCCCATCACCTGCACGTCGAACGGGCGCTGGTCGAGCACCCGCCAGGCCGCTTCCCGGGCCACCGCGAAGGCTTCCGGCAGCAGGTCGTCGAGGCTTTCGCCGTCGGCGTGCCGCTTCTTGAACTCGTCGGTTTTGGCCCGCAACTCGGCGTCGGTGAGCTTCTCGACCTCGTCGGACAAGGTGTTGACGTAGTCAGCCACCCGCTTGAGACGCTTGAGCATGCGGCCTTCGCCGAGGCGCAGCAACTTCGACAGCACGGTGTCGTCCCCTTTTGGGATGTTCCCCTGTTGGTAGGAGTCTTCTTTTCAGGCGACTCCCATGGTAGGGGACAACCCGGTGATGGCCGCCGAACCGTCAGGCCAGTTGGATCAGGCCATAGTCGTAGGCGTGCCGGCGGTAGACGACGGACGGCCGTTCGGTCTGCTTGTCCTGAAACAAGAAGAAGTCGTGCCCGACCAGCTCCATCTCGTAGAGCGCCTCGTCGACCGTCATCGGCGTCGCCGGGTGTTCCTTGGTCCGCACGATCCGCCCGGGCTCCCTGTCCAGCTCGGAGTCACCCTCGACGCCGTCGCGCTCGCCCGGGGTCTGCTCGGTGCCGGCCCGAGCTGACGGTGGCGGCATGACCGCGGTGGCGGTGGCCAGGGAAACCGGGGTTTTGTCGCCGTAGTGGACCTTGCGGCGGTCTTTGACTCGGCGCAGCCGGCTCTCGAGCTTGTCGACCGCGGACTCGAACGCGGCATAGAAGCTGTTGGCGCAGGCCTCGGCCCGGCTCACCGGTCCACGGCCGCGGGCGGTGATCTCCACGCGTTGACATGATTTGCGCTGCCGCCGGTTGGGCGCGTGTTTGAGCTCGACGTCGAAAAGATAGATGGAGCGGTCGAACCGCTCGAGGCGGGCGAGTTTCTCCGAGACGTAGATACGGTAGTGATCGGGGATTTCTACGTTGCGGCCCTTGAACACCACTTCGGCGTTGGTCGTGGGCTGGACTTCGCCGTCGGTTTCTGCCGGCGACGGGCCCAGGCTCTTACCGGAATCCACGGATAGCCTTGACATACGTGACAACTCGTTTCTCTCTCACATCGCACGCGTATGCGTGCCCGGCTTGCTTGAACGCGCCGACGGGGTTGGAGCGGTTTTCCAGCGATCACCGCCGCAGGCTGCCCGCCGGTGCAAGGTGTCGAATATTCACCCCTTCCCGCGAGTGCGGTCTCAAACTGGGAATATCGCGACCAGTGAGTCAGACCAGCGAGTCAATTAAGGTTGTCCTCGACGTTAGCTCGTGTTCGCCTCGCGATGCCACTGATTTCGGAGAGCTGTTGCGAGTTCTTCACATACTTCATATTTCACGCGACAGCGATGGTCAGTACCGCGGCGACCCGGATGCCGGTGGCATGCAAAATCCGCACCGACTCGCGGGCGGTCGCGCCGGTGGTGACGATGTCGTCGACCAGCAGCGCCTCGGGGGCCGATTGGGTGACGCGCCGACCGCACAGCACCACCCGGCCGGCGATGTTGCGCTCGCGGGCGCCCACGCCGAGGCCTACCGAGTCACGGGCCAACGGCTTCATCCGTAACGCCGCAGCGACGGTGATGTCCGGGTGCCCGGCCACTGCGGCCCGCGCCAGCCGGGTGACGGGGTCACCGCCGCGCCGGCGCGCCGCCGAACGCCGCGTCGGCGCGGGCACGATGGTCAGCGGGGTCTCGATGATTCCCCAGGACAGCAGGCGGTGCACGCCGACGGCCAGCACCCGCGCCAGCGGGCCGACGAGATCACCGCGGCCGTGCTCCTTCAGCGCCAGGATCGCTCGCCGGCGTGCGCCGGCGTAGCGGCCGAGGGCGAACACCGGCACCTGCGGGTCGATGCGGGGGTTCGCCACGTGCGGCTGGTCGGCGACCACCGCCAGCTCCCGGCCGCAGGCTGCACACCAACGGGTCGACGGCGCCCCGCAGCCACCGCATTCCAGCGGCAGGATGAGGTCGAGCATGGCCACAGTGTGGCGGGCCGGGCCGACAGCGCCGGGTTATCACCCTGGCAAGACCGGTGCGGCCCCGAACACCGTCAACCCATACACCTCCGACCAGCCCTGGTCTTCGGCGGCCGACGCCGAATACTGCAGCACCCCTTGCGGAGCGGCGACGTAGATCGTCGATGGGTTGGCCGCGACCGTGAACACGGGCATCTGCAAACCGCGGACCGGCGCGTCGGAGTTCACCCCGTCCAGGTTGACGTAGGACACCGGATGGCTGGCGTCGGTGCGGGTCACCACGATGTCGTCGCCGGTGCGCCACGACAACGACACCACCGAGTTGCCCAATCCGAAGCCCAGCCGCCGCGGATAGGTCAGCGCGTACTGCCCGGCCTGGGTCTGCTCGACGCTGGCCAGGATCACCTGGCCACCGATCACCATCGCGGCACGCGTGCTGTCGCGCGACAGCTGCAGGTCGGTGATCGGCCCGGGGAACCGGCTGGCTACCGCGACGGAGTCCACCGGAATGCGGGCGGGTTGCCCCGATGCCGGTTCCTGGATCGCCCGCAGTACGTTGTTGCCGTCCACCACCACCCAGACGGCGTCGTCCAGTGACCAGGTGGGCCGCGACAGCTCGTGCCCGTCGGCGGATTGGACTGCCTCGCCACCAAGGTCGCCGATCCACAGCGATGCCGCCATGTCGGGGGTGCCGCGGTGCAGGGTCACCACGGACGCCACCTGCCGCCCGTTGCGGGACAGGGCGGCGCCGGTCTGGTCCCCCATCCGCCCGAATGCCCCGGGGACCGTGGTGGAGCGTTGTCCGTCCAGCGCCACCAGGGAGCCGTTGATGAGCGCGTGCAATCCGGCGCCGGCGCCGTCGGCAACGCCGGGGTCGGTGGCGGCGACGTCGGAGGTGGTCCACCCGTCGCGGAACCGGTCGTCCAAGGGCGCGCCGTCGGCGTTGATCACATACGGGCCGCGGATGTCCGCCCTGGCCAGCGTCCAAATGATCTGTGCGGCAAGCAATTGCCTGCTGTGCGGATCCGTGGTGGACAGCTTCTCCAGATCGATGCGCGCGCCGCCGTAGCCGCGCCCGATGCCGTTCTTACCGCCGTCGGCGCGGGTCACCGGTCCACGCAGGCGCAGCGGCGGCGCGAGCAGATTGCGGACCGTGTGAGCCATCTCGGGTCGCGGCCCGGCTACCAATTTGGAGACCAGCTCGGTGGGCAACTGGTCTGAATCGGGCACCGCGACGTAGCGGGGATCGGGCACCACCGTCTTGCCGGTCGGATCGGCGAAGTAGAGCGTGCTGCGTTTGTAGGTGGCCTGGAACTGCTGCCAGTCCAGGAACACCCCGTTGGGCAGGCGGTCGATCCGCCAGCCGCCGGAGGTTTTGACCAACTCGATCGGGCCGGGGTCGGGCAGCACACCCTCAGCGGTCTCGAACACCCCCAAATCGGACAGCGAGCCCAAAATGTCGGCCCGCATGGTCGCCGAAACTCGTTCGGCGGCACGGGTTTCCACAAAGACCACGTGGTCGATCAGCAGCGCGCTACCGGCGTCGTCCCATGCGTTGGATGCCGACTGGGTGAGGAACTGGCGGGCCGCCAGGTGCCGGTTCGCGGGATCGGCGGTGGCCTTGAGGAATTCGCGCAGCAAAACGTCGGGATCCATCCCCGGGCTGGGCTTGGGCAGGTTCGACGGCGCCGGCCGCTCGACGGTGCCGATGGCCTGGGGCGCCGACGAGCTGGGCACCCCGGCGCAACCGGCCAGCAACACGGTCAGCGACAACAAAGCCAGCAGCCGCCGCATCACCCGCTCCTCTCGGCGTGCTCTCGTTGCCGCTCACCTTCTTTGCGTTCCGACGCCGGCTGCGGGATGGGTTGCGGGATCGGCTTCAGCGGCAGCGGGCTGGTGGTGACCTTGTGACCACGAACCAGCGGAAGCGTCAGCCGGAAGCAGGAGCCCTGGCCGGGCTCGCCCCAGGCTTCCAGCCGGCCCTGATGCAGGCGCGCGTCCTCCACACTGATCGCCAAGCCGAGTCCGGTGCCGCCGGAGCGGCGTACCCGGGACGGATCCGCCCGCCAGAACCGGCTGAACACCAGCTTCTCCTCGCCGGGGCGCAGCCCCACCCCGTGGTCGCGGACGGTGACCGCGACGGTGTCCTCGTCGGCGGCCATCCGGATCTGTACGGGTTTGTGCTCGGCGTGGTCGATGGCGTTGGCGATCAGGTTGCGCAGGATGCGCTCCACCCGGCGCGTGTCCACCTCGGCGATCACCTCTTCCCCCGGCATGTCGACCAGCAGCTCGATCCCGGCGTCTTCGGCCAGGTGGCCCACGTTGCCCAGCGCGCTCTGGACGGTGCTGCGCAGGTCGACGGCATCGACGGACAACTCGGCCACGCCGGCGTCGTGCCGCGAGATCTCCAGCAGGTCGTTGAGCAGCGTCTCGAAGCGGTCCAGCTCGTTGACCATCAGCTCGGTGGACCGGCGCAGCGTCGGGTCGAGATCCTCGCTGTGGTCGTAGATCAGGTCGGCGGCCATCCGCACGGTCGTCAGCGGGGTGCGCAGCTCGTGGCTGACGTCGGAGGTGAACCGCCGCTGCAGGTTGCCGAACTCCTCGAGCTGGGTGATCTGCCGCGACAAACTCTCGGCCATGTCGTTGAACGACACCGCCAGCCGCGCCATGTCGTCCTCACCGCGCACCGGCATCCGCTCGGACAGGTGCCCCTCGGCGAACCGCTCGGCGATGCGCGACGCCGATCGCACCGGCACCACCACCTGGCGGGAGACCAGCAGCGAGATCCCGGCGAGCAGCACCAGCAGCACCGCACCACCGGTGATCATGGTGCCGCGCACCAGCTGGATGGTGGCCTGCTCGTTCTTCAGCGGGAAGATCAGGTACAGCTCCAGGTTGGCCACCTGCGACGACGTCGGCGTGCCGATGACCAGCGCCGGCCCGGAGAAGCCGTCGGTGTGCACCGTGGCGTACTGGTAGGCCGCCTGCCCGGCCTTGACGAAGCCCCGCAACGGGCTGGGCACCTGGTCGACGGGCCCGGCCGTGGTCGCGGCGCGCGGCCCGTCACCGGGCACGATGAGCACCGCGTCGAACGCGCCGGCCATCCCGGCACCCGAGGCGGGATCGGTTTTTGACGTCAACGTGTTGCGGGCCAGCTGCAGGCTACTGTCCAGCGAACGCGTCTCTTCACCGCTCACGATGCCGCCGACGGTGGTGCGCGCCCGCTCGATCTGCTCGATGGCGGCCTTCACTTTGACGTCGAGCACGCGATTGGTGACCTGGCTGGTCAACACAAAGCCGAGCGCCAGGATCACGGCCAACGACAGGCCCAGCGTCAGCGCCACCACGCGCAACTGCAACGACCGGCGCCACGCGGTGCCCACGACTCGACTCAACGCACCCATGCCGCGAGTCATGGGGCCCGAGCGTCCCCAGCGGCTCCGAGTGCGTCGCCGGGAGCCCCAGATCACCGCCGGCGTCCTCCCCTACGACGCTCTACATCGCCTATGCCGCTGTGCCGCTTCTCCGCGGCGCCGTGCGCCGCTTCGTCGCCGGCGCGGGTCACGGAGGTCCGGCCTTGTAACCCACTCCTCGAACGGTCAACACCACGGTCGGGTTTTCAGGGTCTTTTTCAACCTTGGCCCGCAGACGCTGGACGTGCACGTTCACCAAGCGGGTGTCCGCTGGGTGACGATAGCCCCACACCTGTTCGAGCAGCACATCACGAGTAAACACCTGCCGCGGTTTACGCGCCAACGCGACCAGCAGGTCGAATTCCAGTGGGGTCAGGGATATCTGTTCGCCGTTGCGGGTGACCTTGTGTGCCGGTACGTCGATCTCCACGTCGGCGATGGACAGCATCTCGGCGGGTTCGTCGTCGTTGCGCCGCAGCCGTGCCCGCACCCGGGCAACCAGCTCCTTGGGCTTGAACGGCTTCATGATGTAGTCGTCGGCACCCGACTCCAGGCCCAGCACCACATCCACGGTGTCGGTCTTGGCGGTCAGCATGACGATCGGAACGCCGGAGTCGGCGCGTAGCACCCGACACACGTCGATGCCGTTCATGCCGGGCAGCATCAGGTCCAACAACACCAAATCGGGGCGCAGTTCGCGCACCGCAGTCAGGGCCTGGGTACCGTCACCGATGACCGCGGTGTCGAAGCCCTCCCCACGCAGCACGATGGTGAGCATCTCGGCCAGCGAAGCGTCGTCATCGACGACCAAAATCCTTTGCCTCATGGAGTCCATGGTGTCACCAGATCGGGACAAAACTGGGTCGCCACACGGGCGTTTCTTGGTTGATAAGGGCGAATACCGTCAAATTCGCCCATCTGGGGCCGTCAGAGTGGCCGCAAGCGCGCCCGGATCGACGTCGGCGTCGACCACCAGCCATGGTCCGCCCCACCCGGCGGCGGCCAACCCCGCGTAGACGGCGCCGGTGCGCTGCTGCAGCTCGTCGTCGCGTTCATAGCCGTCGCGCGCCCGCCCCGGCTCGGACTGCGCCCGGCTGCGGGCGCGCTGGCCGGCCAGCTCCGCCGGCACCGCAAGCAGCACCTGCCAGTCGGGCACGGGAAGCCGTAGCCGCTGGTATTCGAGTCCGTGGACCCAGGCGGCCGCCGCCCCGGTCGCGTCCTCGCGCAGGCGCGCGGCGCTGTAGGCGGCGTTGGACGCGACGTAGCGGTCCAAGATCAGCACGTCGTGGGTGCGACGCAGTTCCTCGATTTCTTCGACCGCGCTGGCGCGGTCGAGCGCGAAAAGCATCGCCATCGCATAGACCGATGACGCCAGGTCGCCGTGCTCGCCGTGCAGCGCTTCGGCCGCGATGTCGGCGGTCACCGACTGTCCGTACCGCGGGAATGCCACGCTGGCCACCGATTTCCCGGCTGCTTCGAACGCTTTGCGCAGGCCGTCGGCGAGCGTCCGCTTGCCGGCGCCGTCCACCCCTTCGATCACGATCAGCACGGCGCGAGCCTAGCGGCTCGTCCCGAACGTGACATTGCAGTCACGGCCGGCGCCGACGGTGACGGTCGCCTCACGCTCGGCGAGCGATCAGTAGCGGTAGTGGTCGGCCTTGAAGGGACCGTCGACGTCGACGCCGATGTACTCGGCCTGCTCCTTGGTGAGCTTGGTCAGCTTGCCGCCGAGGGCCTCGACGTGGATGCGGGCCACCTTCTCGTCCAGGTGCTTGGGCAGCCGGTACACCTCGTTGTCGTACTCGTCGTTCTTGGTCCACAGCTCGATCTGGGCGATCACCTGGTTGGAGAAGCTGTTGCTCATCACGAACGACGGGTGACCGGTGGCGTTGCCCAGGTTCAGCAGCCGCCCCTCGGAGAGCAGGATGATCGACTTGCCGGTGTCGGGGAACGTCCACAGGTCGACCTGCGGCCGGATGTTCACCTTGGTCGCGCTGGAGCGCTCCAGCTGGGCGACCTGGATCTCGTTGTCGAAGTGGCCGATGTTGCCCAGCACCGCGTGGTCTTTCATCGCCTTCATGTGCTCGAGGGTGATGATGTCCTTGTTGCCGGTGGCGGTGATGACGATGTCCGCCGTGCTGATCGCGTCCTCGACCGTCTCGACGTCGAAGCCCTCCATCAGCGCCTGCAGGGCGTTGATCGGGTCGATCTCGGTGACGACGACGCGCGCGCCCTGGCCCTTGACCGATTCGGCGCAGCCCTTGCCCACGTCGCCGTAGCCGCAGACCAGCACCTTCTTGCCGCCGATCAGCACGTCGGTGCCGCGGTTGATGCCGTCGATCAGCGAGTGCCGGCAGCCGTACTTGTTGTCGAACTTGGACTTGGTGACCGAGTCGTTGACGTTGATCGCCGGGAAGGCGAGGTCACCGGCCGCGGCGAACTGGTAGAGCCGCAGCACCCCGGTGGTGGTCTCCTCGGTGACGCCCTTGACCGACTCCGCGATCTTGGTCCACTTGTCCTTGTCGGTCTCGAAGCGGCGGCGTAGCAACTCCAGGAAGACCTTCCATTCTGTGGGGTCGTCCTCCTCGGCCGGCGGCACCACACCGGCCTTTTCGTACTGGGCGCCGCGCAGCACCAGCATGGTGGCGTCGCCGCCGTCGTCGAGGATCATGTTCGCCGGCTCGTCGGGCCAGGTCAGCATCTCCTCGGCCGCCCACCAGTACTCTTCGAGCGTCTCGCCTTTCCAGGCGAACACCGGTACGCCCTTGGGCTCCTCGGGAGTGCCGTACGGGCCGACCACCACGGCGGCGGCGGCGTGGTCCTGGGTGGAGAAGATGTTGCACGACGCCCACCGGACCTGCGCTCCCAGCGACACCAGGGTCTCGATGAGAACCGCGGTCTGCACGGTCATGTGCAGCGAGCCCGAGATGCGCGCGCCCTTGAGCGGCTGCACTTCGGCATACTCGCGCCGCAATGACATCAGACCCGGCATTTCCTGCTCGGAGAGCTCGATGTCCCGGCGACCGTAGTCGGCCAGCGACAGGTCGGCGACCTTGAAATCGATGCCATTGCGGACGTCGGCGGTCAGCCCACTTTCGGTCGTCGTCATAGCGTGTTACTTCCTTCTTCAGCCTTCTTTGGGGTCACGGGGATCCAAGCGGTACTTAGCTTAGGTATGTTCTTGCGCCACTGTAGCCGCCGAGCGCTTACGGAAGGTTGACGACCCCGTGCCGCTCGGCGAACGGCGTCATCAGCCGCGCCAGGTCGGCAGCGACGTCATAGTTCGCCTCCGGCGGCATCGACACGTAGCTCATCGCCAGCCGCACGATGGCCCGGGCCAGCACGCCGGCGTCCTCGTCGCTGGTGGCCACCCAGCTGTGGGTGAACGCGTTGCTCAGCCGTTGCGACGCCCGGGTGATGATGGGCCCGCTGTCGGTGGTGATGATCTGCAGCAGGTCCGGCTTGGCCACACCGGTGAGCAGCGAGATCACCAGCGGGTCCGCCGCCGACTCGGCGAAGAAGGCGCGAAACCCCTGCAGAAACGCTTGGTAGATGTTGCCGACGTTGACGTCGATAGCGGCCTGGACGGCGTCGACCAGCCGGTCGGCCAGGCGCAGCGCGTACCCCTGCGCCAGGCCTTGCCGCGAGCCGAACTCGTTGTAAATGGTCTGCCGGCTGATGCCCGCGGCACGGGCCACGTCCGACAGCGTGATGGCCGACCAGTCCCGGGTGCCGAGCAGGTCGCGCATCGCGTCCAGCACCGAGTCACGCAGCAGGACGCGCGACGCCTCGGGGTACGGCATCCGCTTCACAGGCGCGACAATAGCTGGTTTCGCGACGCCGCTGGCGCCGATCACGAACGAGCTATCTCGACCATCTCGAAGTCGGATTTCGCCGCGCCGCAGTCGGGGCAGCTCCAGTCCTCGGGGATGTCGTCCCAGCGGGTCCCCGGCTCGATGCCGTCTTCCGGCCAGCCCTTGGCCTCGTCGTACTCGAAGCCGCACTGCACGCAGACGAACAGCCTGTAGTCGCTCACCGGTTCACCCCTGTCCAATTGTCCGGCTCCTTCTCAACCGCTTGCGCGGCTGCATCGTCGCCGGACGTCGTTTCGAAATCGGCCTTCTCGCGCACTGCGCAATCGGGGCAGCACCAGTCGTCGGGGATGTCGCCGAACGGCGTACCCGCGGGAAAGCCTTCCCGCGGAGCGCCTTTCGTCTCGTCGTAGATGTAGCCGCAGCCCGGGCAGCGGTGGGCGGTCATGCCGACACCCCATAGCGCGCCAGCACCCGCTCGCGCATCCGCGGGTGAATGTTGACCCGAGTGATGTCGCCGTCGTAATGCGCCAGCACCCGATGGTCCATCACCTTGCGCCACAGCGGCGGGAAGTACGTCAGCGAGATCATCGAGGCATACCCGCTGGGTAGGTTGGGCGAGCCGTCCAGGCTGCGCAGCGTCTGGTAGCGGCGCGTCGGGTTGGCGTGGTGATCGCTGTGCCGCTGCAGGTGGTAGAGGAACAAGTTGGTGACGATGTGGTCGGAGTTCCAGCTGTGCACCGGCGTGCAGCGCTCGTAGCGACCATTGGCGTTCTTCTGCCGCAGCAGACCGTAGTGCTCGAGGTAGTTGACGGATTCCAGCAGGCTGAAACCGAACACCGCCTGGATGATCACGAATCCGATCAGCGCCGGGCCGAACACCGCGATCAGCACACCCCACAGCACCACCGAGAGCGCCCAGGCGTTGAGCACGTCGTTGGACAGATAAGTCCTGGGGTCCCACGGGCTCTTGCCCAGCCGGCGGATCCGCTGGGCTTCCAGCCGCAGGGACGAGCGCAGGCTGCCGAACACGCTGCGCGGCAAGAACTCCCAGAACGTCTCGCCGAAGCGGGCCGACGCCGGGTCCTCCGGCGTGGACACCCGGACGTGGTGGCCGCGGTTGTGCTCGATGTGGAAGTGGCCGTACCAGGTCTGCGCCAGCGTAATCTTGGACAGCCACCGCTCCAGCGCATCCTTCTTGTGGCCCATTTCGTGGGCGGTGTTGATGCCGACGCCACCGAGTACGCCCACTGAGAGCGCCACACCCAACTTGCCCGCCCAGCTCAACGCGCCGTCATAACCCAACCAACTCAGGTTGGACGCGGTGAACAAGTAGGCGCCGAAGACGACGCTGAGGTACTGGAACGGGATGAAGACGTAAGTGCAGTAGCGGTAGTACTTGTCGTTTTCCAGCTGCTCCATCACCTCGTCGGGCGGGTTCTGACCGTCGGGCCCGAAGCGCAGGTCGAGGATTGGCAACAAGACGTAGACCAGGATCGGCCCGATCCACAGCAACGCCTGCGAGCCGGTCTGCCACCCGTGGGTGTTCATCGCCCAGATCAGCGGCAGCACCACGAACAGGGCGGTCGGCGCGACCAAACCCAGCAGCCACAGATAGCGCTTCTTGTCTCGCCAGACGGGCGCCCCCGAGTCCTGACCTACCTGCGGTTCCAGCGTGGTCATATGCCAAACCTCCTGGTGAGCCACACCACCTTGAGGTTTTCGACAATATCGGCCTTTGCGTCTTCTGTCTAGACACAGATCGCTATTTTGTAAAGTGCTTATGCCACCGAGCTGTTCGGGCCGGCTTCCAGCGACGCCGACCGTTCGGCCTGCGCGGCATCCCGTTGGCCTTGCACCGAGTGGCGGTACCCGTATCCGGCATAGATCGCCGTCCCCACCACCAGCCACACGCCGAACCGGACCCAGGTCAGCGCGGTGAGGTTGACCATCAACCAGACGCAGGCGCCGATGGAGGCGATCGGAAGGAATGGCACGCACGGCGCCCGGAACCCGCGCGGCAGATCCGGACGGGTCCGGCGCAGCACCACCACGCCGGCGGAGACGAGGACGAACGCGAACAGAGTTCCGACGTTGACCATCTCCTCGAGCTTGGCGATCGGAAATACCGACGCCGTCGCGGCCACCACCACCGCAACCAGCACGGTGATGCGCACCGGGGTGCCGCGTAATCCGGTCTTGGCCAATGGCCGCGGCAACAGCCCGTCGCGCGCCATCGCGAACAAGACCCGGCATTGCCCGAGCATCAGAACCATCACCACGGTGGTCAACCCGGCCAGTGCGCCGATCGCAATGATTTTGCTGGCCCACTGGATTCCGTTGGCCGTGAATGCCGTGGCCAGGTTTGCCGGCTTGTGGCCGGGCACGGTTTTGAGCTGGGTGTAGGAAACCATGCCCGACAGCACCACCGCGACCGCCACGTAGAGAATGGTCACGATCGCCAGTGACGCCAGGATCCCCCGCGGCACGTCGCGCTGCGGTTCCTTGGTTTCCTCGGCCATGGTCGCGACGATGTCGAACCCGATGAACGCGAAGAACACGATCGATGCTCCGGCCAGCACGCCGTACCACCCGTAGTGGCTGCTGTGCGCCCCGGTCAGCAGCGACAGCACCGACTGGTTGATGCCCGAGGCGTCGTGGCCGGCTTCCGGCTTCGGGATGAAGGGCGAGTAGTTGGAGCTTTTGATGTAGAAGGCGCCGATGACGACCACCAACAGCACCACCGAGACTTTGATGCCGGTGATCACCGCGGAAAACCTCGAGGACAACTTGGTGCCCAGGGCGATCAGGCTCGCCACCCCCGCGACGATCAGCAGCGCGCCCCAGTCCAGCTGCACCGATCCCAATTGGGTTGTCCCGCCGGCGAACCCGAATACGTTGCCCAGGTAGCTGGACCAGCCTTTGGACACCACGGCGGCGCCGATCGCCAATTCCAGCAGCAGGTTCCAGCCAATGATCCAGGCAAGGAATTCCCCGAAGGTGGCGTAGGAGAAGGTGTACGCGCTGCCCGCCACCGGCAGCGTCGAGGCAAATTCGGCGTAACACAGTGCCGCCAGGGCACAGGTGATAGCCGCGATCACAAACGAGATCCAGATGGCCGGGCCGGTGATGTCGCCCGTGGTCGACGCGGTCACCGTGAAGATACCGGCTCCGATGACCACCGCGACCCCGAAGACGACCAGGTCCCACCAGGTCAGTTCCTTGCGTAGCCGGGTGTCCGGTTCGTCGGTGTCGGCAATCGATTGCTCAACCGACTTCGTTCGCCACCGATTAGCCATCGACCCGCCCTCTCGAAAGCGCTGGGATCCACTGGACCGTCACAGTACTGGGTACTCTGCCCAGATGCCGGACAGCCAAGCAAACATCAGAGACCACGCGGTGGTGATGGGCGGCAGCATCGCCGGACTGTGTGCCGCACGGTTGCTCTCGGATAACTACTCCCGCGTGACCGTCTACGAGCGAGACGAGCTGCCGAGCGCACCGGCGAACCGCGCGACCGTCCCTCAGGACCGGCATCTACACCTGCTGATGGCCCGCGGCGCAGCGGAGTTCGACAGTCTTTTCCCGGGCCTGCTGAAGGACATGGTGGCCGCGGGCGTACCCATGCTGGAGAACCGCCCGGACTGCATTCACCTGGGCGCCGCGGGTCATGTGCTGGGTACCGGGCACACCTTGCGCCGCGAGTTCACCGCTTACGTGCCCAGCCGCCCACACCTGGAATGGCAGCTGCGCAAACGCGTCTGCGACATCGACAACGTCGCGATCCAGCGGCGTTCGGTGGCGCAGCCGCGGTTCGACCCGGCCCGGCAGCGGGTGACCGGCGTGCTGTTGGACCCCCGGGACGACGGCGAGCCGGAGTTCGTGCCCGCCGGCCTCGTCGTCGACGCGACGGGCCGGAGCACCCGGCTGCCGGTGTGGTTGACGCAATGGGGATATGACCGCCCGGTGGAGGAAATCGTCGACATCGGCATCAACTACGCCACCCAGCACTTCCGCATCCCGGAAGGCTTGATCGCAGAGAAGGTGGTGGTCGCCGGCGCCTCCCACGACCAGTCGCTCGGACTCGGCATGCTGGGCTACGAGGATGGGACCTGGGTGCTGACCACGTTCGGGCGGACAATTGCTGCCGGAGCACGTCAGCACCGCGCTGGCACAGGCCGAACCCTTGGGCGACCCGGCGTTTCACGCTTTTCCGGCCAGCAGATGGCGCCGTTACGACAAACTCGACCGGTTCCCCGCCGGCATCGTCCCCATGGGTGACGCCGTCGCCAGCTTCAACCCCACCTTCGGGCAAGGCATGACGATGACGTCTTTGCAAGCCGGTCACGTGCGCAGGGCACTGCAATCACCCGTGGACGACCTTGCCCGCGAGCTGAACAGGGCCACCGCAAAGACGACCTACCCGGTGTGGATGATGAACGCCATCGGCGACGTCACCTTTCACCACGCCCAGACCAAGGGGCCCGTCCCGTGGTGGTGGCGGCCGTCCGGCGCGCTGTTCGACCAATTCCTTGGCGCCGCCGAAACCGAACCCGTTCTGGCGGAATGGTTCTTGCGCCGCTTCTCGCTGCTCGACAGCCTGTACATGATCCCGCCCCCGCGTATCATCGGCCGTGCCACGGCGCACAATATGCGGCTGTGGCTGGGCGAGCGCCGGCAGGCCGCCAAGGACCGTAGGGCCGTCACAACCCTACCGTCGCCCTGAACAGCCTGGTGGGCTCGCGCGCGACCAGCCGGATCGGGGCGTCATCGGCCGCTACCCAGGCAGCCATCCCGCGTTTGAGCGTGAGCGACCCGGACTTGCCGTGGACGGTCGTGCAGCCCTGCGTGCACAACAAGATCTGCGGACCCTCGTGGCTGCAGGACGCGTCCACCTCGTGGCCCAGATAGTCGCCTTCCAGCGTCAGCAACGCGACTGCGAACTCCTCGGCCGGGGTCTGGTAAATCTGCCCGAACCCCTCGCGGCGGATGGGCGGGCGCAGCTGCGCCTCGGTGGTGGGCTCGAAGTCGAGCACCCGCAACAGTTCGGGAACATCGACGTGCTTGGGAGTCAGGCCGCCGCGTAACACGTTGTCGGAGTTGGCCATCACCTCCACCGCAAAACCACGCAGGTAAGTGTGTAGGTTGCCGGCCGAGACGAAGATCGCCTCGCCCGGCGCCAGGCTGATGCGGTTCAGCAACAGCGCCGCCAGCACCCCGGCGTCGCCGGGATAGCGTTCGCCGAGCTCTAGCACCGTCTTGACCTCTGCCGCGAATTCCGTTGCCCCGGAACTGATGTAGTGAATGGCGCCGTCCAGCACGGCGGGTACCAGCACGTCGATGTCCGGCTGCGGCGCGGTGATCCAGGTGGTGAACAGCGCGCGCAGACCGTCGGCGTCGGACTGGTCGTTCAGCAAGTCGATGAAGGGATCCAGGTCGGACACGTTCAGCGCCTGCAGCAGCTCCACGGTCCGGGATGCTTGACGGAAACCGGCCAGCGCCTCGAACGGCTGCAGCGCCACCAGCAACTCGGGTTTGTGCGAGGTGTCACGGTAGTTGCGGACCGGCGAGGACAGCGGAATACCCAGCCGCTCCTCACGCAGGTAACCCTCGGCCGCCTGCGCGGCACTCGGGTGAGCCTGCAAAGACAGCGGCTCATCGGCGGCCAGCACCTTGACCAGGAACGGCAGCACGTCGCCGAACCGGGCCCGCGAGCCGGGGCCGAGCTCCGCTTCCGGGTCAGCGATCAGTGCGTCGAGCAACGACATCTCCCCGTCGCTCGTTTCCAGCCACGCCGGGTCACCTGGGTGCGCGCCGAACCACAGCTCGGCCTCCGGGTGAGCGGCCGGCACCGGCCGCCCGGTGAATTCCGCAATGGCAGTACGCGATCCCCATGCGTACGTCCGTAAGGCCCCGCGAAGCAGTTCCACCGTTCTATCTATCCCCGCACCAGTCGCAGGTAAACAGCGGCCATCTCCAGCCGGACGGCCAATACTGCCAGCTGCTGCTCGGGGCGTCCGGCGCCGGTCGACCCGCGGGCACCCCCAGGCGCGGTGGAGCCGGCGGGCGCTTCGGGAAGGTCCAGCACGTCCTCCGCCGAGACCAAGTCGACATCGTCGAATCCGGCGACCCGGGCAGCAACCACCGTCCGCTCGTCGGACAGGGTGAGGGCCAGCACCCGCAACCGCTGGGGCAGTGGTCCGTCGATCTCTTCATCGTGGAACAGCGCGTCGGCCGGATCGGCGAAACCACCGGACATGCCGTCGCGCAGCGCGACAATGGCATCCGCCAACGCGGTCGCGGCGATCACCTGGTGCGCGATCCGCAGCAGAACCGAACTGCCGTGCCGGGCCAGCGCCAGCGTCGCGGCGGAGTCGCCGGCCAGCGCCACCTGGCGACCGGCCATGCGTACGGCCAGGCTCTTGGCCGGATTGGTGAACAGTTCGCGGCCGGCGCTGTTGCGCAACGCCTCGGCGTCCAGCTCGTCGGCGAGCAACCCCAGATCAATGCCCGGCCGTTGGTCCACGGTTTGCACCGCGGCCAGGCCCGCGGCCAGATACCGGCACAGCCCGAACTCGTCGGGGACCCGGAGCCGCGGCGCCAGCACCGCCGCCCGGCCGGCGGTGGAATCCCGCAGCGGACCCTCGTAAGGGGCCGCCACGACGACCCGTGCACCGCGACGGACGCCGGTCGCGGCCGCGGTGACCAGCGCCGGATCTCCGGGGTCGTCGCCCGCGACGATCAGCACGTCAAGCGGACCCACCCAGGCCGGCACCTGGTCGCTCAGCGTGATGGGCTGCGAAGCCCAACCGCCCAGCGTCGCGGCCAGCATCACCCCGGCCGTCTCCGCGGTGCCGCGCCCGGCCACCCAGATCACGCTGCGCGGACGGTCACCGGTGCGCAGCGTATCCAGCGCGGCTTCGTCGGCCGCCGCGGCAATCGCGCGCACCTGCGCGCCGGCCGACGAGGCGGCCCGCAGCAGCCCCTGCCGGTCGGCGGCCAGCAGACCCTCGGTGTCTTCGAGATCGATCGCCCGGGTGGCGTTCACGGTGTGGCCCCCGCACGGCCCAACTGGGCTGCGATCTCGTCACTGACCTGGGCGACCACCGCGTCCACCTCCTGGCTGCTGCGGGCCTCCACGTTCAGCCGCAGCAACGGCTCGGTATTGGAGCTGCGCAAGTTGAACCAGGTGCCGTCGCCGAGGTCGACCGTGACCCCGTCCACGTGGTCGATGGAGTGGATCCGGTTGCCGAACGACTTCAACACCGCGTCAGTGCACTGCGCGGCGTCCGGCACGGTGAAGTTGATCTCACCGGACGATTCGTAGCGCTGATAGTCGGCGGTCAACTCCGACAACGGCCGTTCCTGCTCACCCAGCGCGGCCAGCACATACAACGCCGCCAGCATCCCGGAGTCGGCGCCCCAGAAGTCCCGGAAGTAGTAGTGGGCGGAATGTTCACCGCCGAATATCGCGCCGGTGTCGGCCATCAGCGCCTTGATGTAGGAGTGGCCGACCCGCGAGCGCAGCGGCGTGCCGCCGCGTTCGGTGACCAGTTCGGGTACCGCGCGGGACGTGATCACGTTGTGGATGATGGTGGCGCCGATCTCCCGGCCCAACTCCCGGGCGGCCACCAGGCTGGTCACCGTCGACGGCGAGACGGGCCGGCCGCGTTCGTCGATCACGAAGCAGCGGTCGGCGTCCCCGTCGAAGGCCAGCCCGATATCGGCGCCGGTGTCGCGGACATAGGCTTGCAGGTCGACCAGGTTGGCCGGGTCCAGCGGATTGGCCTGGTGGTTGGGAAAAGAACCGTCGAGCTCGAAGTACAACGGCAGCAAGGTGATCGAGTCGATCGGGCCGAGCACCGCGGGCGTGGTGAGACCGGCCATGCCGTTGCCGGCGTCCACCGCCACCCGCAACGGGCGCAGCCCGGAGGTGTTCACGAGCGAACGCAAGAATGCCCCGTACTCGGCGAGCACGTCGCGACCGGTGACAGTTCCGGGTGCTCCGTCGTAGCGTTCGACGCCGGCGATCACCTCATCGCCGATCACGCTCAGCCCGCTGTCGGCGCCGACCGGTTTTGCACCGGCCCGGCACAGCTTGATCCCGTTGTAGGCGGCGGGGTTGTGGCTGGCGGTGAACATCGCGCCGGGGCAGTTCAGGGACCCGGACGCGAAATACAGCTCATCGGTGGACGACAAGCCGATGCGCACCACGTCCAGGCCCTGGCCGTTAACCCCGGAAGCGAATGCGGCGGCCAGCGCGGGCGAACTGTCGCGCATGTCGTAGCCGATCACCACCTGCCGGGCACCCTCGGTACGCATCAGCTTGGCGAAGGCCGCTCCCAAGTCGGTGACCAGCGGCTCGTCGAGCTCTGCACCGACCAGCCCGCGCACGTCATACGCCTTGACGACACGGTGGACAATCGCAGCGGGCCGGGACATGCGAAGCCTCCTGACACCATGAATTCCTTCGCCTCTTGGCCGTCAGCCTATCGGCCCCGGGGAAACGCGTGGCGGGCTAGTCGGCGGGATCGGGCAACACCCGCAAGTGCCCGCGGCGACGTCCGGACCGATGCGCGGGCGGCGCCAGCAGCCCACTGCTGGGCGCGGTGGCCTGCGACCCGGTGTGGTGAATATGCGGCTCGGGGAAGCCATCAAAACCATTCGAGCCGTTCCGAGGGGACCCGACACCGGCATAAGGCACGCCCCGATCGCCAGGACCGCCTTCGCGCACCGCGTCCGCCAGGGCGACCAGGTCGTCCTCATCGGGATGGGTGGGAAGCGGACCGGCGTGGCGCACGAGGTCCCATCCGCGGGGTGCGGTGATCCGGCCGGCATGGCCGACGCACAGATCCCACGAATGCGGTTCCCGGGCGGTGGCGAGTGGACCCACCACTGCCGTCGAGTCCGAGTAGACGAACGTCAAGGTCGCCACGGCATAGTGCGGACACCCGGGCCGGCAACAGCGACGGGGAACGTTCACGACGGAAAGGCTATCGTGGACAAACGCGCCGAAGCGCCGGACACGCGCAACCGGCCGGCCCCCGATGTTCAACCGTTACCATCGGCGCGTGGGCAATTCACGCAGCTCCCCGCACAGAGATCGGTCGCACGGGCACTCGGCTTCCCGCCGGTCCTCGCGAAGAGGCCACGATATGCGCGGCCCGCTGTTGCCGCCGACGGTCCCGGGATGGCGCAGCCGAGGCGAGCGGTTCGACATGGCAGTGCTGGAGGCTTACGAACCGATCGAGCGGCAGTGGCACGAGCGCCTGTCGGAGCTGGACGTCGCGGTGGATGAGATTCCGCGCATCGCCGCCAAGGACCCCGACAGCGTGCAGTGGCCGCCCGAGGTCATCGCCGACGGACCGATCCCGCTCGCCCGGTTGATCCCGGCAGGCGTCGACGTGCGCGGTAACGCAACCCGGGCGCGAATTGTGTTGTTCCGCAAGCCCATCGAGCGACGCGCCAAGGACACCGTCGACCTCGGTGAGTTGTTGCACGAAATTCTGGTGGCTCAGGTTGCCATCTATCTCGATGTCGAGCCGTCGGTCATCGACCCGACGATCGACGATGAATAACTTTGCGGTGGTGCTTAGATGATGCCGCGCTTGAGGCGGCGGCGCTCGCGCTCGGACAGACCGCCCCAGATGCCGAAGCGCTCGTCGTGCTCCAAGGCGTACTCCAGGCACTCATGCCGTACCTCGCAGCCCAGGCAGATCTTCTTGGCTTCGCGGGTGGAGCCGCCCTTCTCCGGGAAGAAGGCTTCGGGGTCGGTTTGCGCGCAGAGTGCGCGGTCCTGCCACTGGTCGGCGGTGGGTGCCGGCGAGGGCTCGGGCTCGAACGCGACTGGCGCGTCAGGGACCAAAGTCAGGTGCGGCCGGGCGGGCCGGGACGGCGCGGTGCCAATGGTGGTGTGCGGCGTGCCCGCCATGACTCCTCGAAGATGCTCGTAAGACATACGGTCGTCCGCCTCCTCAGTTCGGTTGAGAGAGTGAGTGATTCCCACTTTTCTGATGTGTACAGACAATTCGAACATGTGATCGAATCTCGGTCTGCGACACCGGAATCGGCCGGCCAACCGGGAAATGACACTGATGTGATTAGACACGGGTTGATCTGCCGCGTCAAGCATTACGGCGCATTTCCATACCATCTCGTGATCGAATTTCGGCGTTTCTGTTGTTTGTGGCCTTCGGCGTGTCGATCACACCGCCCCCGGGCGCACCTTGCGACCCGGTGCAACCGGGCCGGCTGAGCAGTCGTCGCCGGGCAGTACTGTCGTGCAATGTGAAGGTCACCGTTCTGGTCGGTGGGGTTGGCGGCGCCCGTTTCCTGTTGGGCGTCCAGCAGCTGCTCGGGCTGGGTCAGTTCGAAACGCAGCAGGGCCCGGACCCGGAGGCCGACCGCCATGAACTGACCGCGATCGTCAACATCGGCGACGACGCGTGGATTCACGGACTGCGGGTCTGCCCGGATTTGGACACCTGCATGTACACCTTAGGTGGAGGCGTAGACCCGGAGCGCGGGTGGGGTCACCGCAACGAAACCTGGCACGCCAAAGAGGAATTGGCGCGTTATGGCGTGCAGCCCGACTGGTTCGGGCTGGGCGACCGGGATATCGCCACCCACCTGGTGCGCACCCAGATGCTGCACGCCGGCTACCCGCTGTCGCAGATCACCACCGCGCTGTGTGACCGCTGGCGACCCGGCGCGCGGTTGCTGCCGGCCAGCGATGACCGCTGCGAGACGCACGTGGTGATCACCGATCCGGCCGACGGCAACCGGCGGGCGATCCACTTCCAGGAGTGGTGGGTGCGCTACCGGGCGCAGGTTGCCAGCCACAGCTTCGCTTTCGTCGGCGCTGAAAAGGCCAGTGCCACAGCTGAAGTAGTCGCGGCCATCGGCGACGCCGACGTAATCTTGCTGGCGCCGTCCAACCCGGTGGTGAGCATCGGCGCCATCCTGGCCGTCCCCGGCATTCGCAGCGTGCTGCGGGCGGCGAGCGCTCCGGTCGTCGGCTATTCACCGATCATCGGCGGAAAGCCGTTGCGCGGCATGGCAGATGCGTGCCTTTCGGTGATCGGGGTCGAGTCCACCGCGCAGGCCGTCGGCAGCTACTACGGGGCCCGCCGTGGCACCGGGATACTGGACTGCTGGCTGGTCGCCGACGGTGACCGGGCCGACATCGAGGGGGTCGCGGTGCGCTCGGTGCCGCTGTTGATGACCGACCCGAAGGCCACCGCCGAGATGGTCGGCGCCGGCCTGGACCTCGCGGGCGTGGCGGGATGACACGCTCAGACAAGACCGAGCATGGCACCGCCTCGGCGATCGAAATCCTGCCCGTCGCCGGGCTGCCCGAGTTCCGGCCCGGCGACGACCTGAGCGCCGCCGTCGCCGCGGCCGCACCCTGGCTGCGCGACGGCGACGTCGTGGTGGTGACCAGCAAGGTGGTGTCCAAATGCGAGGGCCGGCTGGTGCCGGCCCCCCGGGACGCCGAACAGCGGGATCAACTGCGCCGCAAGCTGGTCGAGGACGAAGCGGTACGCGTGCTGGCGCGCAAAGGCCGCACGCTGATCACCGAGAATCGGCTCGGCCTGGTGCAGGCCGCCGCCGGCGTGGACGGATCCAATGTGGGCCGCGACGTACTGGCGCTGCTGCCAGTCGACCCGGACGCCAGCGCCGCGGCACTGCGCACCGGGCTGCGCACGCGGCTCGGCATCGACGTCGCCGTCGTGATCACCGACACGATGGGACGCGCCTGGCGCAACGGGCAGATCGACGCGGCCGTGGGCGCGGCGGGTCTGACGGTGCTGCACAGCTATTCGGGAGCCGTCGACGCATACGGCAACGAGTTGGTGGTCACCGAGATCGCCATCGCCGACGAGGTCGCCGCGGCCGCCGATCTGGTGAAGGGCAAATTGACCGCGATGCCGGTAGCGGTGGTGCGCGGACTGTCCGTGGCCGATGACGGCTCGACGGCCCGGCAGCTGCTGCGGCCCGGCACCGAAGACCTGTTCTGGCTCGGCACCGCCGAAGCCCTCGAGATGGGCCGGCGCCAAGCACAACTGCTGCGCAGATCGGTGCGCCGGTTCAGCGCCGAGCCGGTGCCGCCGAAGCTGATCGAGGCCGCCGTCGCCGAGGCGCTGACCGCGCCGGCGCCCCACCACACCCGCCCGGTGCGCTTCGTGTGGTTGCAGACGCGGTCCACCCGGACCCGGCTGCTGGACCGGATGAAAGACAAGTGGCGCCGGGACCTCGCCGGTGACGGCAGACCCGCCGACTCGATCGAACGGCGGGTGGCACGCGGCCAGATCCTCTACGACGCACCCGAGGTCGTCGTCCCGTTCCTGGTCCCGGACGGCGCCCACAGCTATCCCGACGCCGCCCGCACCGACGCCGAGCACACCATGTTCACCGTCGCGGTGGGAGCGGCCGTGCAGGCCCTGCTGGTCGCCCTGGCGGTACGCGGGCTGGGCAGCTGCTGGATCGGCTCGACAATCTTCGCCGCCGACCTGGTGCGCACCGAGCTCGACCTGCCGCAGGACTGGGAGCCGTTGGGCGCCATCGCCGTCGGCTACGCAGCTGAGCCGGAGTGGCCGCGAGAGCCGGCCGATCCCGGAGATTTGTTGCTCCGCAAGTGATACTTGGCCGATGAAGTTCGCGGGCAAGGCGGCGGCGTCCCCCGACAAGGTCCGTGGCGGCTACTACACCCCGGCGCCGGTGGCCCGCTTCCTGGCCGGCTGGGTCCGCCAAGCCGGACCGAAGATCGTCGAACCCGCCTGCGGCGACGGCGCGATCCTGCGTGAGCTGGCCCGCCTCGGTGGGCGCCCCCACGGTGTGGAGCTCGTCGCCGAAGAGGCGGCCAAGGCACGGCAATTCGCTCCCGTCGACGCCGGCAGCCTGTTCGGCTGGCTGGCCGGCACCCAGCCCAGCAGCTGGGACGGGGTCGCGGGCAACCCCCCTTACATCCGCTTCGGCAACTGGCCGCCGGCTCAGCGAGAGCCGGCGCTGGAGCTGATGAGGAGCCACGGTTTGCGGCCCTCCAAGCTGACCAACGCCTGGGTCCCGTTCGTCGTGGCGAGCACCGTGTTGGTGCGCGACGGCGGGCGGGTGGGGCTGGTGCTTCCGGCCGAGTTGCTCCAAGTCACCTATGCCGCGCAGCTGCGGGAGTTTCTGCTGAGCCGGTTTCGTCACATCACGCTGGTGACGTTCCGGCGATTGGTGTTCGACGGCATCCTGCAGGAGGTCGTGTTGTTCTGTGGCGTCGCCGGCGCCGGGCCCGCCCGGATCCGCACCCTAGATCTCGCCGACGCGGAGGCATTGACGACGGCGGATCTAGACGTCGAATCGGCGCCGGCGCTTTTGCACGAGAACGAGAAGTGGACCAAGTATTTCCTGGAACCCCCCGCGATCCGGCTGCTGCGGACACTCAAGCGGTCGCACGCGCTGACCCGGCTCGGGTCGGTCGCCGACGTCGATGTGGGCGTCGTGACGGGCCGCAACAGTTTCTTCACCTTCACCGATGCGCAAGCCCGCGAACTCGGGCTGTTGGGATACTGCGTGCCGCTGGTGTCGCGCAGCGCTCAGTTGTCCGGCCTTCGCTACGACGGCGACTGCCACGCCGGCGATGTCGCCGCCGGGCAGCGCAGCTGGCTGCTCAATGCGCCGCGCGCGCCCGCCGATCCCGCTTTGGTCGCCCATATCGACGCCGGTGAGGCCGCCGGCGTGCACCGCGGCTACAAGTGCTCGCTGCGCAAGCCGTGGTGGAGCACGCCATCGCTGTGGACGCCGGATCTTTTCCTGCTGCGCCAAATCCACCTGGCCCCGCGGCTGACCGTCAACGCCGCCGCGGCGACGAGCACCGACACGGTGCACCGGGTCCGGCTCACCACCGGTGTCGACGCGACCGCGCTGGCGGCGGTGTTCCACAACAGCGTGACGTTCGCTTTCGCCGAAATCCTCGGCCGCAGTTATGGCGGCGGCATCTTGGAGCTGGAGCCCGCCGAAGCCGAGCAGCTACCCATTCCCGCGCCGGCGCGCACCAGCGCCGAGCTCGCGGGTGATGTGGACCTTTTGTTGCGGGCCAACGAAATCGACAAGGCGCTCGACATCGTCGACCGTCATCTGATCGAGCAACTCGGTTTCGGAGCCGAAGTGGTGACGCAATGTCGCGCGGCCTGGATGTCGCTTCGGGATCGCCGCACCCGGCGGGGCGCCCGGTGAGCGTGCGGGAGTCGGCGATCTCGATCCTGTCCGACTGGCAGGCCCCCGACGCGGCCCAGGATTCGTTGCGGCACGCGGTCCTGGCCTTCGTGCACGGCCGTCCGGACGCCTGCCGCCGCGACTGCGTCGCCGGCCACGTCACCGCGTCCGCGCTGGTGCTGGATCACACGGGCGGGCAGGTGCTGTTGACCTTGCACCCGAGGTTGGGCCGCTGGGTGCAACTCGGCGGGCATTGCGACGACGACGACGCCGACGTCGTCACGGCCGCGCTGCGCGAGGCCACCGAGGAATCCGGCGTCGACGGCCTGCACATCGAGCCGATGTTGGCCGCCGTGCACGTCCACCCGGTCACCTGCTCGCTGGGCGTGCCCACCCGCCACCTGGATCTGCAATTCGTGGCGTACGCGCCGCCCGGCGCGCAGATCGCGATCAGCGAGGAGTCCGACGACCTGCGCTGGTGGCCGGCCGACGCGCTGCCGCCCGGCACCGACGAGGCGCTGGCGTATCTGGTGTCGCGGGCCGCTCGCCGAGCGTGACACCAGCGTCACGCTCGACGGCGACTCACACGTCGGACGAGTAGCGGATGCCGCCGTCGGGAATGGAGACGCCGGGCCACACCCGGGCACCGCGCAGCAACTCGCAGCGCGCTCCGATGTCGGCGCCGTCGCCGATCACCCCGTCGCGGATCAGCGCGCGTGGGCCGATGCGCACCCCGAAGCCGACGATGGACCGCTCAATGACGCTGCCGGCCTCGACCTTGACGCCGTCGAAGATCACCGCGCCGTCCAACCGCACGCCGGGGCCGATCTCGGCGCCGCGGCCCACGACCGTGCCACCCACCAAGACCGCGCCCGGCGACACGGCTGCGCTGTCGTGTACCAATTGCTCGCCGCGGTGGCCGTGCAGCGCCGGGGACGGTGCGATGCCGCGCACTAGGTCCGCCGATCCCCGCACGAAGTCTTCCGGTGTGCCCATGTCCCGCCAGTAAGTGGCGTCGACGTAGCCGCAGACCTTCACTTCGGTATCGGAGAGCAGGGCCGGGAAGACTTCGCGCTCGACCGATACCTCGCGTCCGCGCGGGATGCGATCGATGACCTCGCGTTTGAACACGTAGGTCCCGGCGTTGATTTGGTCGGTCGGCGGATCCTGCGTCTTCTCGAGAAAGGCGGTGACCCGAGCGTTCTCGTCGGTCGTCACGCAACCGAACGCGCGCGGGTCGCCGACCCGCACCAGGTGCAAGGTGACGTCGGCCTGGTTGGCCGGGTGAAACTCCAGCATCTGGCCCAGGTCGGCGCCCGAGAGTACATCGCCGTTGAACACCATCACGGTGTCATGGCGCAGGTGGCCCGCGACGTTGGCGATGCCGCCGCCGGTGCCCAGTGGCCGCTCCTCGGTGACGTAGTCGATCTGCAGGCCCAGCTTGGAGCCGTCGCCGAACTCCGCCTCAAACACCGCGGCCTGATACGACGTGCTCAAAATGACGTGCTCGATGCCCACCGCGGCGACCCGGGACAGCAAATGGGTCAAGAACGGCAGCCCGGCGGTGGGCAGCATGGGCTTGGGCGCCGAGAGCGTCAGCGGCCGCAGCCGGGTGCCCTTGCCACCGACCAGAACCACCGCATCGACGTGCGGGGCCGCCGTCGTGTCAGCCAATTCAGCGCCGCCCTTCTGCCAGTTTCCGTCTACGACTGCGCCGTGCACTGCGCACCATCAGGCGGGAACGCAGCGCCAACGAGGCACGCAGCGCCCAGCGCAGCGGGGCGCGCGACCACCCGACATGCCGGTCAGCCAAGAAGATATAGGTGCTCGTGTGATGTGCGGCCAGGTGGCTCCCCGGATCGTTTCCGGTGGAGTGCCCCTTGTGGTGCAGGACCTCGGCCGAGGGCACGTACACGCTCAGCCAGCCCGCTTCGCCGAGCCGGTCACCGAGGTCGACGTCTTCCATATACATGAAGTAGCGTTCGTCGAACCCGCCGACCTGGTCAAAGGCCGACCGGCGGACCAGCAGGCAGGATCCCGACAGCCAGCCCACCGCCCGTTCGCTCGGCTCCAGGCGTTCCTGGCGGTAGGCGGTTGTCCACGGATTGCGTTTCCAGAACGGCCCGAGAACCGCGTGCATGCCGCCGCGGATGAGGCTGGGCAGGTGGCGCGCCGACGGGTACACCGACCCGTCCGGGTCGCGGATCAGGGGGCCCAGCGCGCCGGCGTGCGGCCACCGGGTGGCGGCCTGTAGCAGCGCGTCGATGCTTCCCGGGCCCCACTGCACATCCGGGTTGGCCACGATCACCCAGTCGTCGTCCCCGCCGGTTTCGCCGAGCTGTGCGACCGCGCGGTTCACCGCGGTGCCATAGCCGAGGTTGGCTCCGGTATGGAAGAGCCGGACGTTGGGGTAACGCTCGACCGCCGCCTGCGGCGTCCCGTCGGTGGAGCCGTTGTCAGCCATCACCACGCACACCGGCCGCTCGGTGGCCAGCGACAACGACGCCAGGAAGCGCTCCAGATGAGGGCCCGGCGAGTAGGTCACCGTCACGACCGGCAGGACGTCAGTCACGCGTAGAGGGTAACGGTCGATCGGCCGCGACTTCGCTGCCGGCCGCTGCCAACGCCGCGACAAGCGCGGGGCGCCAGGGCCGCAGCGGGCGCAAGCCGGCCGCGGCGGACTGCCGGCTCGACAGCGCGGTGTAGGGGGGCCGCGGCGCCGGCCGGGGAAACTCCGCGGTGCTGACCGGCCGCACCCGCTGCGGGTCGGCGCCGCATTCTTCGAATACGGCGCGGGCCTGCTCGAATCGGGAGACCGCGCCCTCATTGGCGGCGTGCAGCACCGGGCCGGGCACGCGGTCGTCGACGATTTGCAGCAGCGCGTTGGCCAAGTCACCGACGTAGGTCGGCGAGCCGATCTGGTCGTTGACCACGTTCACCTGGCCTTCCCCGGCGGCGAGGCGACGCATGGTCGCGACGAAGTCGTTGCCGTTGCCGCCGGTGTAAACCCAGGCGGTACGGACGACGACGGCCTCCGGCAGTGCGGCCAGCACGGCCTGCTCACCGGCGAGCTTGCTGCTGGCATACACGCCCTGCGGCGCGGTTTGGTCGCCGGGCTCATACGGACGCGGCTCGGAGCCGCCGAAGTCACCATTGAACACATAGTCGGTGGAGACGTGAACCATGTGGGCGCGGGCGCGCGCGCACGCGCGGGCAACGTGTTCGGGCCCGGCGGCGTTGACCGCGAATGCGCCGGCCTCGTCGGTCTCGGCGCCGTCGACGTTGGTGTACGCGGCGCAATTGATCACCACGTCGCCCGGCTCGACGATCCGCTCGGCGGCCGCCGGGTCGGTGATGTCCCATTGAGACGACGTCAGCGCCAGCACGTCGCGGCCCTGATCAGCCGCCAGGGATCGCAAACACGAGCCCAGCTGGCCACCCGCACCGGTGATCACGATCCTGCCCGACATGGTTCGAGTTTGGCATGACCCGGAAAGCTCGGGCCACGGCCGGGGCACGCGCGGGCTCGCTACCCGCGAAGCCGCTGTGTCACAAGTAACCTAATGGGATGCCTGTGCAACGTGTGGTTCGTGTGATTGCCACCGCGCTGACGGTCGTGGTCGTGCTCGGCACCGGGATCGCGTGGACCAACGTGCGGTCTTTCGAAGACGGCATTTTTCACATGTCCGCCCCCTCACTGGGCAAGGGCGGCGACGACGGCGCGATCGACATCTTGCTGGTCGGCCTGGACAGCCGTACCGATGCGCACGGCAATCCGCTGTCCGCCGAGGAACTGGCCACCCTGCGGGCCGGCGACGAGGAAGCGACCAACACCGACACGATCATCCTGATCCGGATCCCCAACAACGGGAAGTCGGCGACCGCCATCTCGATTCCGCGGGACTCCTACGTCGCGGCCCCCGGCCTGGGCAAGACGAAGATCAACGGTGTCTACGGCCAAACCCGGGAGGCCAAACGCGTCAGCCTCGTCAAGGCCGGCGATTCCGCCGAGCACGCCGCGGCGAAGGGCACCGAGGCCGGCCGCGAGGCCCTGATCAAAACCGTCGCCGACCTCACCGGGGTCACCGTCGACCACTACGCCGAGATCGGCCTGCTGGGCTTCGCGTTGATCACCGACGCGCTCGGCGGTGTGGACGTGTGCCTGAAAGAGCCGGTCTTCGAACCACTTTCGGGTGCCGACTTTCCGGCCGGCGAGCAACGGCTCAATGGTCCGCAAGCGCTCAGCTTCGTGCGCCAGCGCCATGAATTGCAGCGCGGCGACTTGGATCGGGTGGTGCGCCAGCAGGTGGTGATGGCGTCGTTGGCGCACCGGATCATCTCCAACCAGACGCTGTCCAGCCCGGCGACGGTCAAGCGGCTGGAAGCCGCCGTGCAGCGCTCGGTGGTGATCTCGTCGGGCTGGGACGTGATGGATTTCGTCCAGCAGATGCAGAAGCTGGCCGGCGGCAAGGTGGCATTCGCCACCATTCCGGTGCTCGACGGGGCCGGCTGGAGCGACGACGGAATGCAGAGCGTGGTGCGGGTGGACCCGCACCAGGTCGCCGACTGGGTCGCCGGCCTGTTGAACGACCAGGCCCAGGGCAAGACCGAGGAACTGGCCTACACACCGGCCAAGACCACCGCCAGCGTGGTGAACGACACCGATATCAACGGGCTGGCGGCGGCGGTCTCAGAGGTGTTGAGCGCCAAAGGGTTTGCCACCGGCACGGTCGGTAACAACGACGGCGGCCACGTCAAGGGCAGCCAGGTGCGGGCCGCCAAGACCGATGACGTGGGCGCCCAGCAGGTGGCCAAGGAGCTGGGCGGCTTGCCGGTGGTCGCCGATTCGTCGATGGCACCCGGATCGGTGCGGGTGGTGCTGGCCAACGACTACACCGGTCCCGGCTCGGGCCTTTCTTCAGACAGCCGAGCGGTGCCCGCGCGCGCGTCGAACCCGGGCTCGGCTCCCGACCCGAACGTGCCGCCGCCGTCACCGATCCTGACCGCCGGTTCCGACAAGCCCGAGTGCATCAACTGAGCACGCTTGCTGGGGCGATCCTGGATCCGATGCTGCGAACCGACCCGGTCGGCCCGCGCATCACCTATTACGACGATGCCACCGGCGAGCGGATCGAGTTGTCCGCGGTGACGCTGGCGAACTGGGCGGCCAAGACCGGCAACCTGTTGCGCGACGAGTTGGGCGCCGGGCCGGCGAGCCGGGTCGCGATCTTGCTGCCCGCGCATTGGCAGACGGCGGCGGTGCTGTTCGGGGTGTGGTGGATCGGCGCCGAGGCGGTGCTGGCGGGCACGGCCGACATCGCTTTGTGCACCACCGACCGGCTGGACGAAGCGGACGAGACCGGAGCCGGCGAGGTGGCGGTGCTGTCCCTGGACCCGTTCGGCCGCCCGGCCCCCGACCTGCCGGTCGGCGTAACCGACTACGCCACCGCGGTGCGGGTGCACGGCGACCAGATCGTCGCCGAACGCCGTCCGGGTCCGGCGCTGGACGACCGATCGGTCGAGGAGGTCCTGGCTGCGTGCGAAACCTCAGCCGCCAGAAAGGGTTTGACGTCACGCGATCGGTTGCTTTCCAGCGCGGCATGGACCGGGCCCGACGAGCTGGTGGACGGCCTGCTGGCGATCATGGCCGTCGGCGCGTCGCTGGTGCAGGTGGCCAACCCCGACCCCGAGGCGCTGCCGCGCAGGATCGAGACCGAAAAGGTCACGCGGTTGCTTTAAAAGCGGCCCTCACGAGCTCAAGGGCGTGCCCGGCGAGTAGCGCCTGTTCGCCGTCGCCTCTGCGTAAACCCTTGACCTGCCATCAAAATGGCGGGGGCTCGTCGTCAGCGGGTGGGGCGGGGCCCGTTTGCGCAGCCAGCCGGGCTTCGCGATTCTGCCGGCGTTCGGTGGCCACGCGGTAGGCGCGGTTCTGTGCGCGGGTGCGCCGCCGTCGGGGCATCATGGCGGTCCGCTCGGCGCAGTAATCGTCGGGAGACGGGTCAGCTGCGGGGGCGGCCATCCCGCCGACGGCGCGGCACAGGCTCGGGAACAATAAGGCGCTGCCCGGGGTGGTAACGTAGGTCTGCCCGCCGGGGGAGGTCAGGATCAGGGTGCCGTCGGCCAGTTGTTGTTCGGTCCAGCCCCAGAAAGTCTTGACCAAATGATGAGTCGGGCAGTAACACTTCAGGTTGCCGGCATGGGTGGGCCCGCCTCCCGCATACGGAATCGTGTGGTCAATCTGGCAGTTGACCGCGGGCTCATCACACCCGGGCCAGCGGCAGGTCAGGTCCCGCGCACGCACGAAATCGGCCAGCGCCTTCGAAGGGGTGTAACCCGGCTCCGGTGCGCGTCGCCCGGGTGCACCAGCGGGACCAGTTTCGCCGACTTCGCGAGTTCGGCGATGAGTTCCGGAGTGATAAGTCCGTCGGCACTGATCTCGGAGGCTGGTGCTGCCCCCGTCCCGCTCAGGGTGCCCTGCTCGGCGATGACATGGATGGTCACCGGCGAAGGCGCGGACCGCTTCCCCGCTGCGCAATCAGGCCGCCCGCAGCGGCAGCCCAGTCGGTCCGCCCCGGCGGCCAACGCCCCCAGAGCATCGGCTCGACGCTGCTCTTTGGTGCGTGAGTCGTGCTCACATACCGTGGCGGCCAGGGCATTCAAGCGGGTATCCAGGGCATGGGCATCAACAGTGAACAGGCTGCCGGTGATCTGGGATATCCCGTCGGCGTCGGACCCGATCCAGACCTCCCGGTCAACGTGTCGTTCCTCGCGACGGCGCACCGCATCGGCGTCCACGCGGGCCACTATGGCGTCGACTTTCGCCGACAGCCGGCCCCGAGTCAGCGACGGCCAGCGCACCACATTCACCGCGACCAGCTCATCGACCCGGGCCAACGCGTCAGCACTGACAATCAGGTCGGTGCGCGACGCGATCGCGGTAAATGCCTGGTAATCGATGTCGCCGGCGGTGAATACCTCGGCCGTCTTGGGCAGCCGTTCGCGCATCGCGCGGGCAGCGTGTAACCGGTCGGTGGCCAACCCCTTACTGATCCGCAGGCCCGCGGCCACCTCAGCGGCCACAGCATCCATGGTGTCGACGGCCCAGTCCTCGTTCTCCGAACACTGCCCAAGCCGGTAGCGGAACAACTGCCCGATCGCCGCCAACTGCGCGGCCACTGCCCGGTTCTCGATCCGTACCGCCGAGGCGATCTGCTCTATCCAGGCCGCCGACTCGCCCGTCTTCTTCCGCAGCCGCCAGCGCTCGAAAATATCGTCCGACGCGGCGATCGCCTCTGATGAAAGTGTCCGACCCGAGCTTGATTCGTACATATGTTCGATTATATCAGGATCCGCGCTGACCGATCCGCCGACCAAGAGGTGCTCGCGCAGGTCGCCATGACGCATATTGATATCGCTATATTTCGATGTTAGCGTCTGGACAACGGAGACCATCACGGAAGGTTCGGGCAATGGCGGTGTACGGGCTGTTGGCTAAAGGGGCAGGGATGGTGGTCACGGGATTGGTCGGAGTGACTGCCTACGAACTGGCACGCAAAGCCATCAACAAAGCCCCCCTGCACGAGACCGCCGTATCGGCCGCCGAGTGGGGACTGCGCGGAACCCGCAAAGCCGAGGAAGCCGCGGAGTCGGCGCGACTCAAGCTGGCCGACGTGATGGCCGAAGCCCGCGAGCGCATCGGCGAAGAAGCGCCAACGCCGTCACTCACCGACGCCCACCAGCACGAGCACTGATCCACCCGCGGACATGTCCGTCGACGTGACCGATCCTGCGCTGCAACTTGTTTCGGACGCCGCCGGACGCATGCGGGTTTGCGTCGACTGGGTGCGGCGCGATCCCCGGCGCGCCGTGGCGGTCGAGGAGGCCGTCGCCAAGCAAAACGGTGTGCGCGCCGTGCACGCTTACCCGCGCACCGGATCGGTCGTCGTCTGGTATTCGCCGCGGCGCTGCGACCGCGCCGCGGTGCTCGCCGCGATCGACTCGGCGGCACAGGTCGCGGCCGAGCTGATCCCGGCGCGCGCGCCGCACTCGGAGGAGATCCGCAACACCGATGTGCTGCGGATGGTGATCGGCGGCGCCGCGCTGGCCTTGCTCGGCGTGCGCCGGTACGTGTTCACCCGCCCGCCGCTGCTCGGCCCGAACGGCCGGATGCTGGCCGCCGGCGTCACCATCTTCACCGGCTATCCGTTCCTGCGCGGCGCCTTGCGCTCACTGCGCTCCGGCCGGGCCGGCACCGATGCGCTCGTCTCGGCCGCGACCGTGGCCAGCCTCGTGCTGCGCGAGAACGTGGTCGCACTGACCGTGCTGTGGCTGCTCAACATCGGTGAGTACCTGCAGGATTTGACGCTGCGGCGGACCCGGCGGGCCATCTCGGAGCTGCTGCGCGGCAGCCAGGACACGGCCTGGATCCGGCTGACCGACGGCCAAGAGATCCAGGTGCCGATCGACACGGTCGAGATCGGCGACGCGGTGGTGGTCCACGACCACGTCGCGATCCCGGTGGACGGCGAGGTGGTCGACGGCGAGGCGATCGTCAACCAGTCCGCGATCACCGGGGAGAACCTGCCGGTGAGCGTCATGGTCTCCTCCCGCGTGCACGCCGGGTCGGTCGTGGTGCGCGGACGCCTGGTGGTGCGCGCCCAGGCGGTCGGCAACCAAACCGCGATCGGGCGCATCATCACCCGGGTCGAGGAGGCGCAGCACGACCGGGCGCCCATCCAGACCGTCGGTGAAAACTTCTCTCGCCGTTTCGTTCCCACCTCGTTCGTGGTTTCGGCGGTCACCCTGCTGCTCACCGGCGACGTGCGCCGGGCGATGACCATGCTGTTGATCGCGTGCCCCTGCGCGGTGGGCCTGTCCACCCCGACCGCGATCAGCGCCGCGATCGGCAACGGTGCGCGCCGCGGCATCCTGATCAAGGGCGGATCGCACCTCGAACAGGCGGGCCGGGTCGACGCGATCGTGTTCGACAAGACCGGAACACTGACCGTCGGGCGTCCGGTGGTCACCAATATCGTTGCCATGCAAAAGGATTGGGATCCCGAGCAGGTACTGGCGTATGCGGCCAGCTCGGAGATCCACTCCCGTCATCCGCTGGCCGAGGCGGTGATCCGCTCGACCGAGGAACGCCACATCAGCATCCCGCCGCATGAGGAATGCGAAGTGCTGGTGGGCCTGGGCATGCGGACCTGGGCCGACGGCCGGACCCTGTTACTGGGCAGCCCGTCGCTGCTGCGCGCCGAAAAAGTCAAGGTGTCCAAGAAGGCGTCGGAGTGGGTGGACAAGCTGCGGCGCCAGGCCGAGACGCCGCTGTTGCTCGCGGTCGACGGACGGCTGGTGGGGCTGATCAGCCTGCGCGACGAGGTGCGGCCCGAGGCGGCAGAGGTGTTGAAGCAGCTGCGCGCCAATGGGATTCACCGGATCGTGATGCTCACCGGCGACCATCCCGACATCGCCGAGGTGGTCGCCGGCGAACTCGGGATCGATGAGTGGCGCGCCGAGGTGATGCCGGAGGACAAGCTGGAAGTGGTGCGCGAGCTGCAGCACGACGGCTACGTGGTGGGCATGGTGGGCGACGGCATCAACGATGCGCCCGCGCTGGCGGCCGCCGATATCGGCATCGCCATGGGGCTGGCCGGAACCGACGTGGCAGTGGAGACCGCCGACGTGGCGCTGGCCAACGACGACCTGCATCGCCTGCTCGATGTAGGTGACCTGGGCGCCCGGGCGGTCGACGTCATCCGGGAGAACTACGGCATGTCCATCGCCGTCAACGCCGCCGGGCTGATCATCGGCGCCGGCGGCGCGCTGTCCCCGGTGCTGGCCGCGATCCTGCACAACGCATCCTCGGTGGCGGTGGTGGCCAACAGTTCCCGACTGATCCGGTATCGGCTGGCCTAGTGGCGATCGCAAGCGCGGCGCAGCCGGGCGAAGCGGGTCGCCACCATCGGACCAGTGTCAAACCGTCAGCTCGCGTTTGAGCACCTTGCCGGCCGCATTGCGCGGCAGCGCATCGACGAACAGCACATCGCGCGGAACCTTGAAGCGCGCCAATCGATCCCGGACGTAGTCTTTGACCTCTTGCTCGGTCAGTGAGGCGCCCGGGCGCAGCACGATGCAGGCGCGCAACCGCTGCCCGAACTCTTCATCGCTGACGCCGACGACCGCGACGTCCAGCACGCCGGGATGATGCGCGAGCGCGTCCTCGACCTCACCGGGGTACACGTTCTCCCCGCCGGACACGATCATCTCGTCGTCGCGACCATCGATGAACAACCGGCCGGCCGCATCGAAATGGCCGACGTCGCCGGTGGACAGCAGGCCCTGGATCGACTCCTTGGTACCGCCGCCGGTGTATCCCTCGAAGGTCAGCACGTTGCCGACGAAAATGCGCCCCACCGTCCCCGGCGGTGCCTCGTGCTCGTCGTCGGTGAAGACCTTGACCACCGATCCGGGCACCACGGCACCGACGCATCCCGGCGCGGCCGCCAGATCGGCGGGGGTGGCGATGGTGGCGTAGGCGACCTCGGTGGATCCGTACATGTTGTAGACCACGGGCCCCAGCGCTTGGATCGCCCGAGTGGCCAGCGCGGCCCCCAGCTGGGATCCGCCGACGAACACGATGCGCAGTGCGGACAAGTCATGCTCGACCAGCGCGCCCGGGCCCAGATCGAGAATGCGACGCAGCATGATGGGCACCACGATCATGGCGCTGGCCCGGTGCGCGGACACGCTGGCCAAGGTCTGCTCAGGGTCGAAGTGGCGGTGCAGCACCAGCGTCGAACCCAGCACCAACGCGTACATCGCGTGGCTGAAGCCGAGCGAATGAAACAGCGGCACAAAGCATTCGGTGACTTCCCGGCCCCGAAACGGCACCTTGCCGAGCAGCCCGCCGACCGGTATCAGCGAGTAGGGCTCCGAGCGGGAGGCACCTTTCGGGGTTCCCGTCGTCCCGCTGGTCGAAATCACGATCTTGGGGCGACCACCGGATCGGGGCGGCGGGCCGGTGTCGCCGTGCCCGATCAGCGCATCCAGGGTGTCGGGACCCGGCGTCTGCGTCCACGCCCGAATCCGGCCCAGCCTGGGCTGGACGTCGGCGACGGCAGCGCTGTACTCGTCGTCGTAGACCAGGAGGTCACAAGGATTGGGGCCGCCGCGGGCGACCATCTGCGCGAGTTGCGCGCCACCGAAGCCGGTATTGAGCAGCAGGACACTTGCACCGCACTTGGCGGCCGCGTAAACCGCTTCCAGAAAGCCCCGGTGGTTACCCGCCAAGATCCCCACGCTGGCACCGGGGCCCAGCCCGCGCCTGCGCCACTCGTTGGCCAACGCGTTGGTCCGGGTGTCCAGGTCGCGGAAAGTCAGCTCGCCGCGCTCGTCGACCAGCGCCAGTCCGCCGGGGTCACGAGCCGTGGCGATCGCCGGCGCGGCGCCCAGCAGGCCGTAGCGGTCAAGCGCACGCAGCACCGCCGTCATCCGGTGCGGCGGGATCAACCGCAGTCCCCCGGATCGCATGAACAGCAGCAGTGACCAGGTTTCCAGGCCAAAGCGGCGGACCGTTTTCGTCGCTGTCGTCTGCACACGTCGATGCTGCCGCTGGTGCCGGCCATTGATAAGGGCGCAACGCCACTAGCGGCAGGGGCCTTTGGTCACTGTCGTTATTGTGGCTAACCAGTACACCGGAAAGGAATCCTCGATGGCGCGCACCGAGAACGACACCTGGGACCTGGCGACCAGCGTGGGAGCAACCGCCACCATGGTGGCCGCGGGACGGGCCCGCGCCACCCGGGACGCGTTGATAAATGACCGGTTCGCCGAGCCGCTGGTGCGCGCCGTCGGTGTCGACTTCTTCACCCGGTGGGCCGGCGGCGAACTCGCGTCCGCCGACGTCGACGTGCCCGGCGCCCCCTGGGGCATGCAACGCATGACCGACATCCAGGCGGCGCGCACCCGCTACATCGACGCGTTCTTCGCCCACGCCCAGACCGCGGGCATCCGCCAGGTGGTCATCCTGGCCGCGGGCCTGGACGCCCGCGCGTATCGGCTGCCGTGGGCGGCGGGCACCACGCTGTTCGAGATCGACCAGCCGCGGGTCATCGAATTCAAGACGGCCACCATCGCCGAACTCGGCACGAGGCCCACGGCCGAGGTGCGGGCCGTGCCGATCGACCTGCGCCACGACTGGCCGTCGGCGTTGTGCGAAGCCGGGTTCGACACCGAAAGGCCCGCCGCGTGGGCCGCCGAGGGCCTGCTCGGTTTCCTGCCGGCCGACGCTCAAGATCGGTTGCTGGACAACGTCACCGCGCTCAGCGCCGACGGCAGCCGGCTGGTGGCCGAGGTCTTCGAAAATTCCGGGGCCAATCTCGAGGCGCTCAACGCCGCCACCCGCAAGTGGCAAGAGCACGGTCTCGACGTCGAGCTGCAGAACCTGGGCTTCCCCGGCGAACGCAACGACGTGGCGGACTATTTGGCGGACCATGGCTGGCAACCGGTCCGCACCTCACTGAATCAGCTATTGGGCGACAACGGATTACCGCTGCAGTCCACGAACGAAGACGCTCCGTTCTCGCAGAACTACTACTGCACCGCGGTGCTGCACAAGGCAGGTTAGAGAAAGGCCCCACATGCCGAACACCAAGCCCGCCAAGCCGCTTGACGGACTCCGGGTACTCGATTTCACCCAGAATGTCGCCGGTCCCCTGGCCGGACAGGTGCTGGCCGACCTGGGCGCGGAGGTCATCAAGGTCGAGGCGCCCGGCGGTGAGGCGGCCCGCCAGATCACCGCGGTGCTGCCCGGACGGCCGCCGTTGGCGACGTACTTCTTGCCCAACAACCGCGGCAAGAAGTCGGTGACCGTGGATTTGACCACCGAGCAGGGCAAGCAGCAGATACTGCGGCTCGCCGACACCGCCGACGTTGTGCTGGAAGGGTTTCGGCCCGGCGTGATGGAGCGGATGGGTCTCGGCCCGGGCCAGTTGCGATCGCGCAACCCCAGGCTGATCTACGCGCGCCTGTCGGCTTACGGCGGCAACGGCCCGCACGGCAGCCGACCGGGCGTGGATTTGATGGTCGCCGCCGAGGCGGGCATGACCACCGGGATGCCGACGCCGGACGGCAAACCGCAGATCATCCCGTTTCAGCTGGTGGACAACGCCAGCGGTCACGTGCTGGCCCAGGCGGTGCTGGCGGCGCTGCTTCACCGTGAGCGCCACGGGGTGGCCGACGTCATCCGGGTCGCGATGTATGACGTCGCCGTCGGCCTGCAGGCCAACCAGCTGACCATGCACCTGAACCGACCCAGCGCTGCCGCTACGCCAGATACCGCACCAAAACTTAAGCGGCGTAAGGGAGTTGGATTCGCCACTCAGCCGTCGGACGCGTTCAAAGCCGCCGACGGCTACCTGGTGATCAGTGCGTACGTGCCCAAGCACTGGGCGAAGTTGTGTCAGATCATCGGCCGGCCCGATCTGCTCGACGACGAACGGTTTATCGACCAGCGCTCGCGGGCAATGAACTACCCCGAGTTGGCCGAGGAACTCGAGAAGGCACTGGCCGCCAAGACCGCCGCCGAATGGGTCGAGCTGCTACAAGAAGGCGGTCTGATGGCCTGCCTGGCCTACACCTGGAAGCAAGTGGTCGACACCCCGCTGTTCGCCGAAAACGAACTCGCCCTGCCGGTGGGCAGCGGTGACGACGCGATCACGGTGATCCGCACGCCGGCGCGCTACTCGAGCTTCGACGCCGTGGCCACCGATCCTCCGCCCGCGCCCGGGCAGCACAACGAGGAGTTCCTCGCCTAGAGGCCCGGGAGCCGCACCACCTGGACGAAGAACTCGTCGATCTGCCGGACGGCCTTCATGAACTGATCCAGGTCGACCGGCTTGGTGACATAGGCATTGGCGTGCAGCTTGTAGCTGCGCAGAATGTCCTCCTCCGCCGAGGAGGTGGTCAGCACCACGACCGGGATGCGGGACAGCTCCGGGTCGGACTTGATCTTCTCCAGCAGCTGGCGGCCGTCGTACTTTGGCAGGTTCAGATCCAGCAGGATGAGGTCGGGCCGCGGCGCATCGGAGAACTCGCCGCGCCGGTAGAGAAAGTCCAGGCCTTCCTCTCCGTCGTGCGCGACGTGCAGATTGTTCTTGAGTTTGTTGTGCTCGAACGCTTCTCGGGTGATGAGCTCGTCTCCCGGGTGGTCTTCGACGAGCAGGATGTCGTTGGCTCTACCGGCCGATGTCATTTGTGCGCTCCTTCCAAAGCGGGTGGGCGTGCGGCGTCCTGGGCGCCGCGGGCGAGAATCGGCAGGGTGAACTCGAAGCGGGTGCCGTCGGTGTAGGACGTGTCGATCCGGATGGTGCCGCCATGGTGCTCGGTGATCTTTCTGACCAGCGCCAGGCCGACGCCGGTCCCGGCGTACACGTCCCGGCCGTGCAGACGCTGGAAGATCACGAAGACCTTGTCGGTGAATTCGGCCGGGATGCCGATGCCGTTGTCCGACATCGTAAACACCCATTCGCCGTCGTGATCACCAGTGCCGGGCCGGCACTCGATGACGACGCGGGGCGGGCGATCCTTGTGCCGGAACTTCACCGCATTGCCGATCAAGTTCTGCCAGAGCATGGTCAGCAGCGTCGGATCTCCGGCGATCTGCGGCAGCGGCTGCTGCGGGCGCACGATCTCGGCGTTTGATTCTTCGATCGCGGTGGCCAGGTTGGCCAGGCCGGCGTCGAGCGTCGCGTCGAGGTTCACCTCGGTTTCGGTGGTGCCCAGCCGGCCGACCCGGGAGAAGGTGAGCAGGTCGTTGATCAAGGCCTGCATGCGTTTGGCACCGTCGACTGCGAATCCGATGTATTCGAGCCCGCGCTCGTCGAGCTGGTCGCCGTATCGCTTCTCCAGCAGCTGACAGAACGAGGCGACCTTGCGCAGCGGCTCCTGCAGGTCGTGCGATGCGACGTAGGCGAACTGCTCGAGTTCGGCGTTGGAACGGCGCAATTCGGCCGTTTGTTCGTCCAAAAGCGCACGCGCAGAACGGGATACCTCGAGCTCATCGACGATGCGCTTGCGCATGTTCTCGACGTCGATCGCCATGTTGCGAATGTCTTTGGGGCGCTTGGGAGCTGAGATGGTCTCCTCGAAGTGTCCCCCGGTTATCCGCCGGCAGGCCGCGGCCAGTCGCGAGTGGACGAGCGGCCGTGTCGCGGATCAGAAATCCGAGCACCGCGGCGGTGCCGAAGAAGAGCAGCACCATTGCGCCTAGCACCCTGTCGCGCCAGGCATCGGTGCGCTTGAGGTCCGCGGCAGCGCGCGACCAGGCATCGGACAGGTTCGCGTTCTGTTTGTCGAAAAGTGCACGCAGATGGTCGAATTCGGCTTTGCCCCGCTCCGCCGTGCGACTATTCACCACACTAGGGGTGTTGGGTGCGACGCTCGCGATGACGGGTTCGGCATAGTTTGTCCGCCAGTTGGCCGCCCCACTCTCGATCGCGTCCAGATCGGCAATGAGGTCCGAGTGCGGACCGAGGCGGCGCCGGATCTCTTCGGCCGCCGCCTGTTCGGCGTGTGGCCCGTCGTAGTAAGGGGTGAGGAACTGCCGGTCGGCAGCCAAAAGATAACCGCGCACGCCCGTTTCCTGGTCGCGCAACGCCGCCTGCAGCTGACAGGCCGCCACCCGCGCCGGCTGAATGCCGTCGATCAGCTGACTCGACATCTGGTCGGTGTGATTGAGCAAAACCGCGCCGACCGCCGCACCGGCGAGCACCATCGCGCCCATGCTGAGAAGCACCAGGGCCTGCCATCCCTGCACGGTGAGCTGCGACAGGCGCAGGCGGCGCAACGATGGGGTCATGTCGTGGTCCGCTCGATGCGCAGCCCGGCAATGTCATCGGTGAGCCCGCCGCGCGGCTCGGCGAGTTCCTGGGCGCCGTCGATGAGCGCGTCGACGAACGCCGGGCCGGGCCGGCTCGCGTGCGAGCGCGCCAGCGCCAGCAATCCGTCCTCACCGAGACGCTGGGCGCCTGGTCCGGAATAGCCCTCGAACAGCCCGTCGGTCAGCAGCAGCAGGCCATGGCCCGCAGGCGTCAATTCCCGGTCGTCCGCGGGTGCACGGGGAAAGCCACGTTTTTCACGTCGACCCCTGGCTTACGGTAAGACCCTATGCCGGCGCTCACCGCTGGTGGCCGGTGCGCCAACGCTGACATTACGTGTGGCCTTACCACCCCGATGGTTGCCGTGCGAGATCCTATTCGGCGTGGCTACCGGGCCCCAAACTGGGTGGCGCGGTGCTGGGCCGACTCAGCTCAGCCCGAACACCGTTTCCACCAGCACCACAAACGACAGCAGTCCCACGACGCCGATGCAGATGGTGGCGACGGTCTTGAACACCGGGCTGTTCTTGGCCGCGCCCAGCACGCTGGAACGGTTGGCCAGGATCAGCACATAGACCAGCAGCATCGGGGTGATGACGCCGTTGAGCACCTGGGCGTTGATGATCATCGTGACGAGGTTGCCCGGCGCCAGCGCGACCGCGGCGCCGATGACGACTTGCGCGGTGAACAGGCCGTAAAAGATCCGCGCCTCGCGAAATGTGCTCGTCACCGACCGGACCGTGCCGATGGCGTCGGCGACGGCGTATGAGGTCGACAGCGGAACCACGGAGGCGGCCAGCAGCGACGCCCCCAGCAAACCGACGCCGAACAACGCCGGAGCCGCCGGCCCGGCGACGGGCCGCAATGCCTCGGCGGCGTCCCCGGCCGTCTGCAGCGGTCCGCTGCCGCCGATCGCGGCCGCGGTGGCGATGATGATGAAAACGCTGATGACATTGCTCGAGATGGCGCCAGTGACGGCATCGAGTCGTTCGCTCGGGTACTCGGCGGGCGTCAGGTGCTTGTCCACGCACGCCGAAGCGGCATAGAACTGCATGTAGGGCGTGATGGTGGTGCCGATCAGCGCCACCGCGAGCACCAGAAACGCGTGGCTGGCCGAAAAATGGGGCCATGCCAGGTTGGTGGCCACCTGCTTCCAGTCGGGGTGGCCGAGGAACGCCGCGATCGGGTAGGCCAGGAAGGCCAAAGTCAGGATCAAGAACAGCCGCTCGGCGCGTGAGTAGGTGCCCAAAACGGTTAGCACCCAGACGAAGACCGCCGCGATGGGCACCGAGATTTTGGGTGATACCCCGAAGATCTGCATGGCCGCGCCGACCCCAGCGAACTCGCTGACGGTCAGCCCGGCGTTGGCGACGAGCAACAACAGCATCGCGACGAAGGAGGCGCGGACGGAGAACTGTTCGCGGATGAGGCCGCCGAGCCCTTCGCCGGTATAGACGCCCAGCCGGGAACACATCTCCTGCACGACGATCAGCGCGACGGTCACCAGAACCATCAAAAACAGTGTGCGGTAGGCGAATTGAGATCCGGCGCTGGCGTAGGTGACGATGCCCCCGGCGTCATTGCCGGCATTGGCGGCGATCAGTCCAGGGCCGAACACCGCCAGCACCGCCAGCACCCGCGCCCATCGCCGTCGGCGCCCGGGCACCGCCGTGGCAGCGGGTCGCGGCGCGGTCATGTGCCTTGGCCGATCAACAATGCGCGCAGCCGATTCCGGTCCGGCTCGTCGAGCTCCGCCAGCAGCGCCTCACATTGTTCGGGGTCCAGCGCGGCGAGGGCTTCGGCCGCGGCCGAGGGCTGCGCCAGCACCGCCAACTCGGCCTGCCGGGCAGGGGGCAGGTCCGCCAGGATCGCCGCGAATTCCTTGGCGCGCAGCATCTTCAGCTTGGCCGCCGCATCGCCCAATTGCACGCCGCTACCCGGACCGCCGGCGGCGACGGCCGGGCCCGCCTCCCACGCCGATCCGGTGTCGACGAACCGGGGCACAAAGGCGTGCAGCTCCGCCCAGTCGATCACCCGATCAACCGGCGGGCATTTCCGGCGTCGCGGCAGCAGGCGGCGGCTCAGCGCACGCACGCCGACGTCGACGCCCGCCAGCTCCCATCCCCGGGGCCCGTTGACCAGATACACCTCCGACGCACGCACCACCTGTACGCCGGCGATGTCGACCAGTTGGCGATCGAGGAGGTCACGGGCCAGCGCCACGTCACCGTCGCGGCGGATCGGGCGCGAGACGACATTGCGCTCGCCGCGCAGCCGCACGCCGGTCTGACTCAGAATCACGGCGCGCTGATCGATCAAGCCGAAAGCACGGCCCAGCGGGACCAGCACACCGGTGACGGGCGGATAGGTCACGCCCGGGTCCCAGCGCACCAGGATGTCGGCGACCTTGCCGACGCGGGTGCCCTCGCTGTTGAGAACCGGACGGCCCACCAGGTGGGCCAGCGCGATCACCTGGTCGGCGAACGCCCGGCGCGCGGCCAAGCGGTCACGCAAGGCGGCCGAGAGCCTTCGCCCGGGCGACGGCCTATCGCCGGCCGGCGACGAGGACCGTCTGTTCACGAGAAAAGACTGCGCCATTCGGTCGGTGACCTGTAGAGAAGAAAGTCACCTTGGGTGATAAGGGACCTTCGGCCCTTGGTGCGCTCGCCGGCTACGCGAAGGCTAAGGTCAGCAGGACGTCGTCTACGGAGGTAACACCCATGGCTATGCGCTCTGCAAGAGAGAAGCATGATCTGTGGAAAGTCGTCTTCGCCTGGGGCGCAACCACGTTCATTCTGGGCATCCTGATACTGGCCAGGCCGGGGACGTCGATCCTGGTGACGGCGGCGCTGCTGGCTACCTATCTGGTGCTATCGGGAATCGCCGAACTGGTTATGGGTGCCGTCCTCGACGTCTCCGCGAGCGGCCGTGTCCCGCTGTTCGTCGCCGGCGGGTTGTCGTTGGCGTTAGGGGTGCTGACATTCCGGCACTTCGGTTACTCAAACGCAGTCCTGTTGCTCGCCATCGCGATTGGAGTGGGCTTCTTCTTCCGAGGCGCTTCCGAAATCTGGTTGGCTCTGGAGCATCCGTCACTGCCCGACCGGTGGTGGTATCTCTTACTGGGAGCCGTCGGCGTGGTCGCGGGCATCGTCATGCTCGCCTGGCCGTTCAAGTCCCTTACGGCGGCCATGGTCGCCGCGGGAGTCTGCCTCGTCATCCTGGGGGGCGGCGACATGTTGTGGGCGCTACGGGCGCGCAGGGTCACCGGCAATGTCCACCGCACGGCGCAACAACTGACGACGACCGGCTCAGCCGATCAGCGCAACAGCGCCCGCGACATGACCACGCGCTGAATCTGATTGGTGCCTTCGTAAATCTGGGTGATCTTGGCGTCGCGCATCATCCGTTCGACCGGGAAGTCGCTCGTGTAGCCGGCGCCGCCGAACAACTGGACGGCGTCGGTGGTGACCTCCATGGCGACGTCGGAGGCGAAGCACTTCGACGCCGCGGAGATGAAGCCCAAGTTCGATTCGCCGCGCTCGGCTCGGGCGGCGGCCTGGTACACCAGCATCCGCGCGGCTTCCACCTTCATCGCCATGTCGGCCAACATGAACTGCACGGCCTGGAAGCTGCTGACCGAGTCGCCGAACTGCTTGCGGTCCTTGGTATACGCGATGGCGGCATCCAATGCGCCCTGGGCGATGCCGACCGCCTGGGCGCCGATCGTGGGCCGGGTGTGGTCGAGAGTGGCCAGCGCGGTCTTGAAGCCGGTGCCGGGCTCCCCGATGATCCGGTCGCCGGGGATGCGGCAGTTCTCGAAATACAGCTCGGTGGTCGGTGAGCCCTTGATGCCGAGCTTGCGCTCCTTGGGACCGACGGTGAACCCCTCGTCGTCCTTGTGCACCATGAACGACGAGATGCCGTTGGCACCCTTGTCCGGATCGGTGACCGCCATGACGGTGTACCAGCTCGACTTGCCGCCGTTGGTGATCCAGCACTTGGCGCCGTTGAGGATCCAGTCGTCGCCGTCGGTCTTGGCCCGGGTGCGCATCGAGGCCGCGTCGCTGCCGGCTTCCCGCTCGCTCAACGCGTAGGACGCCATCGCGGTGCCGTCGGCGATCGACGGCAACACCTGCTTCTTCAGTTCGTCCGAGCCGTGCAGGATCAGCCCCATGGTGCCCAGCTTGTTCACCGCAGGAATCAGCGACGCCGACGCGTCGACCCGGGCCACTTCCTCGATCACGATGCACGCGGCCACCGAGTCCGCACCCTGGCCGCCGTACTCCTCGGGCACGTGCACGGCGTTGAAACCGGAGGCGTTCAGCGCATCCAGCGCCTCCTGCGGGAACCGGGCATTCTCGTCCACATCGGCGGCGTGCGGGGCGATCTCCTTCTCCGCCAGCGCGCGGATCGCCGCCCGCAACTCGTTGTGCTCCTCGGGCAACTGGAACAAATCGAAACTGGGGTTTCCGGCCCAACCAGCCATCTGAAGCCTCCTACTGCTACTCGCCGGTAACTTTACCGTGACGCCGCTGCAGCGCCTCATCCTTGGCCCGCACGCTCTCGGCCAGCTGGGCCTGGAAGTCTTCGACGCGGGCCCGCAGCGCCGGGTCGGCGGACCCCAGAATGCGCACCGCGAGCAATCCGGCGTTGCGGGCACCGCCGATCGAGACCGTGGCCACCGGAACACCCGCCGGCATCTGCACGATCGACAGCAACGAGTCCAGGCCGTCCAGCCACGCCAGCGGCACCGGCACCCCGATCACCGGCAGCGGCGTCGCGGAGGCGACCATGCCGGGCAGGTGGGCGGCCCCGCCGGCGCCGGCGATGATCACCTCGATGCCGCGGCCGGCCGCGCCGCGCGCGTAGTCGAACATCAACTGTGGCGTGCGGTGCGCCGAAACCACCCGCACCTCGGCCGGGATGTCGAACTCGGCCAGCGCCGCGGCGGCGTCCTGCATCACCGACCAGTCGCTGTCGCTGCCCATGATCACCGCGACGCGAGGATTGCTAGTCATGCGGATCCCATCCGTCCGTCCACTGTCCGTGTGACAACCAGTGTGCCGCCAGCTCGGCGCGTTCCCGCAGCGCCGCCAGCTCGGCCATGTCGGCGCCGAGGAAGTTGATGTGGCCCACCTTGCGGCCGGGCCGCTCCTGCTTGCCGTAAAGGTGCACCCGGGCGTCGGGCATCCGCGCGAACAGGTGGTGCAGCCGCTCGTCGACACTCATCGCCGCCCGTTGCGGGGCGCCCAGCACGTTGGCCATCACGGTCACCGGCGCGACGGCGTCGGTGTCGCCGAGCGGATAGTCCAGCACCGCGCGCACGTGCTGTTCGAACTGGCTGGTACGGGCCCCGTCCATGGTCCAGTGCCCGGAGTTGTGCGGTCGCATCGCCAGCTCGTTGACCAGCAGGGCGCCGTCGGCGGTCTCGAACAGCTCCACCGCGAACACCCCGACGACGCCGAGTTCGGCGGCCAACCGCAATGCCAGCTGCTGTGCGGCGGCGGCGACGTCGTCGGGCAGATCCGGCGCCGGCGCGATCACCTGCACGCAGATCCCGTCCCGTTGCACAGTCTGCACCACCGGCCAGGCCGCACCCTGGCCGAACGGGGAGCGCGCCACCAGGGCCGACAATTCGCGGCGCAGGCTCACGTGCTCCTCGGCCATCACCGGCACCCCATCGGCCAGGAAGCTGGCCGCGATCTCGCGGGCGTGCGACGGGTCGCGGGCCATCCGCACCCCGCGCCCGTCGTAACCGCCGTGGACCGCTTTCACCACCACCGGGCCGGCTATCCGCCGGGCAAAGGCACCGAGGTCGTCAAGGCTGCGTATTTCCGCATAGCGGGGCACCGAAGCGCCCAAGGCCTCAAGCCGCCGCCGCATGACGAGCTTGTCCTGCGCGTGCACCAGCGCCTGCGGCGGCGGCGCCACATTGACCCCCTCGGCGACCAGCTTGTCCAACAGCTCGGCCGGGACGTGCTCGTGGTCGAAGGTCAGCACGTCGGCACCCGCCGCCACCCGGCGCAGGTCTGCCAGCTCGGTGTGCGAACCGATCACCACGTCGGGTGTGACCTGGGCGGCCGATTCGTCGGCCGCGGTCGCCAGCACCCGCAGCGTCTGCCCCAGCGCGATCGCGGCCTGGTGCGTCATCCGGGCGAGCTGACCGGCGCCGACCATGGCAACGCGAGGGGTTCTGAGGGCACCGCCCCCTGGCGGGCGTGTACTGGGCACGGCCATCATGGTGTCACGGCGGTCCTGCCCCGCTATAGGCGTGTTGACCGGGGGTGACACCGAATCGTTATGTACGATTTTGCGTCGAATTTGTGTCCATCCGTACACTGACCACTTGTGTCCTTCGCCGAAGCCACAATCGCGCGTCTACCCGGGTTTATGCAGCCCTATTTGCTGCGCCACCACGAACTGATCAAATTCGCCATCGTCGGCGGCACCACGTTCGTGATCGACTCGGCGATTTTCTACACCCTGAAGCTGACAATTCTGGAACCCAAGCCGGTCACCGCGAAGGTCATCGCGGGCATCGTCGCGGTCATCGCGTCCTACCTGCTGAACCGGGAATGGAGCTTCCGCGACCGCGGCGGCCGCGAGCGCCACCACGAGGCACTGCTGTTCTTCGCGTTCAGCGGGGTGGGGGTGCTGCTTTCCATGGCGCCGCTGTGGTTCTCCAGCTACGTCCTGCAGCTGCGGGAGCCGATGGTATCGCTGACCGTGGAGAACATCGCGGACTTCATCTCGGCCTACATCATCGGCAACCTGCTGCAGATGGCCTTCCGCTTCTGGGCATTCCGGCGCTGGGTCTTCCCCGACGAGTTCGCGCGCAACCCGGACAAGGCGCTGGAGTCCGCGCTGACCGCCGGCGGCATCGCCGAGATGCTCGAGGACGAGATCGAGGGCGGCAACGTCACGCTGCTGCGGTCCTGGCGTAACCGCGCCGGCCGGTTGGGTCAGCTGGGCGACTCCTCCGAACCCAGGGTGTCGAAAACCTCGTGATATAGCAGCGCGTGCACCTCGCGCAGGCGCGGAATGTTGTAGAACTCCAGCGGGTCTTGTGACGCCGACTCGATAATCAGCGTTCCGGTGCGAAACATTCGCTCGGTCAGCCGGTCCCGGAATTCCACGCTGTTTATCCGTGCCAGCGGTATGTCGATTCCGGTGCGCGTCAACAACCCGTGCCGAAACATCACCCGGCGGTTCGTCACGACGAAATGCGTGGTGAGCCAGCCCAAGAACGGCAGCAGCGTCAGCCACCCGACGATCACCAACCAGATCGCCCAGACGACGCCGTAGATGATGTTTTTGGCGGGTTGCTCCCAATGTGTCGAATTGAGGTACCCGGACCCGAACGCGGCCAGTGCGGTCGTCACGATGAGAGCCAAAACGGGTGCGATCAAACCCTTCCAGTGCGGATGGCGATGCACGATAACGTGCTCGCCGGCGGCCAGAACATTGTCCGGATAGCTCACATCGCGAAGCTACCGCAAATGCACCACGTCGCCCGCTGAAACGACGGTCGTCTCTCCCGCGGTTTCTATACACAACCTGCCCTGGTCGTCGATGCCGGTGGCGGCGCCGACGACTTCCTTGCCGCCGGGCAGCTGGGCGCGCACCCGGTTGCCGATGGTCAAGCTGCGCGCCCGGTAGTCGGCCGCCAGTGTCCAGTCGGCTCCCCGCGCGGCGCGCCAGGCCACGATCCGTCGTCCGAGCTCTCGCAACAATCCGCACAGCACCGCGGTGCGGTCGGGCGCCGGCACGCCCAGGTCCAGCAGCGAGGTCGCGCCCGGGCCGTCGATCTCCTCGGCGGCCTGGGTTACGTTGAGCCCCAACCCGATTACCACCACCGGCCGTGCCACCTCGGCGAGGATTCCGGCCAGTTTGCCGTTCCCGGCCAGCACGTCGTTGGGCCACTTGAGGCCCACCTGAACCCCCTGCAGCAACGGCGCCACGGTGTCGACCACCGCCACCCCGGCGGCCAGCGGAAGCCAGCCCCATCCCTCGGTCGGGACGTCGACGATGCTGACACCCACCGACATGGTGATCTGGGCTCGCGGGGTCGCCGCCCAGCTGCGGCCGTGCCGCCCGCGACCGGCGGTCTGGTGCTCGGCGACCAGCACGGTTCCCGCCACGTCGGTCCCCGATGCCGCCTGCGCCAGCAGGTCGGCGTTGGTGGAGCCGGTCTGTTCGACGATGTCGAGCCGGCGCCAGCCCAGCCCGGTGCCGATCAGCTCCGCACGCAGCGCGCCCTCGTCCAGCGGTGGTCGAAGCGAATCGCGGTCCGTCACTGAAATCTCCTAACTGAAGCCCAGCCTAAACAGCGGCGCGGGTGCTGCCGATAACATCGGGTCCCATGACGAGCGTTACCGACCACACCGCGGAGCCGGCCGCCGAGCACACCATCGACATCCACACCACCGCAGGCAAGCTGGCCGAGCTGCACAAGCGCCGGGAAGAGTCGCTACATCCGGTCGGTGAGGCCGCCGTCGAGAGGGTGCACGCCAAGGGCAAACTGACGGCCCGCGAGCGCATCCTCGCCCTGCTGGACGAGGACTCGTTCGTCGAACTCGACGCCCTGGCCCGCCACCGCAGCACGAACTTCGGTCTCGGCGAGAACCGCCCGCTCGGCGACGGCGTGATCACCGGCTACGGCACCATCGACGGCCGCGACGTCTGTGTCTTCAGCCAGGACGCCACGGTGTTCGGCGGCAGCCTCGGCGAGGTGTACGGCGAGAAGATTGTCAAGGTTCAGGAGCTGGCACTCAAGACCGGCCGCCCGCTCATCGGCATCAACGACGGCGCCGGCGCCCGTATCCAGGAGGGCGTCGTCTCGCTGGGCCTCTACAGCCGGATCTTTCGCAACAACATCCTGGCCTCCGGCGTCATCCCGCAGATCTCGCTGATCATGGGCGCGGCCGCCGGCGGGCACGTCTACTCCCCCGCGTTGACCGACTTCGTGGTGATGGTCGACCAGACCAGCCAGATGTTCATCACCGGACCCGACGTCATCAAGACCGTCACCGGTGAGGACGTCACCATGGAGGAGCTAGGCGGCGCCCACACCCACATGGCCAAGTCGGGCACCGCCCACTACGTCGCCTCGGGTGAGCAGGACGCCTTCGAGTGGGTCCGTGAGCTGCTGAGCTACCTGCCACCCAACAACTTCACCGACCCCCCGCGATATGCCGAGGCCGTGCCCGAGGGCGCCATCGAGGACAACCTCACCGCCGAGGACATCGAGCTGGACACCCTGATCCCGGACTCGCCCAACCAGCCGTACGACATGCACGAGGTGATCACCCGCATCCTCGACGAGGACGAGTTCTTGGAGATCCAGAATGGCTACGCCCAGAACATCGTCGTCGGATTTGGTCGCATCGACGGCCGCCCGGTCGGGATCGTGGCCAACCAGCCGACCCACTTCGCCGGCTGCCTGGACATCGACGCCTCGGAGAAGGCCGCCCGCTTCGTGCGGACCTGCGACTGCTTCAACATCCCGATCGTCATGCTGGTCGACGTTCCGGGCTTCCTGCCCGGCACCGGCCAGGAATACAACGGCATCATCCGGCGCGGCGCCAAGCTGCTGTTCGCCTACGGCGAGGCCACCGTTCCCAAGATCACCGTCATCACCCGCAAGGCCTACGGCGGCGCGTACTGCGTGATGGGATCCAAGGACATGGGCTGCGACGTCAACATCGCCTGGCCGAGCGCGCAGATCGCGGTGATGGGCGCGTCGGGCGCCGTCGGTTTCGTCTACCGCAAGCAGCTGGCCGACGCCGCGAAGGAGGGCGAGGACGTCGACGAACTGCGGCTGCAGCTGCAGCAGGAGTACGAGGACACGTTGGTCAACCCCTACGTCGCCGCCGAGCGGGGCTACGTCGACGCGGTGATTCCCCCGTCGCACACCCGCGGCTACATCGGCACGGCGCTGCGTCTGCTGGAACGCAAGATCTCCCACCTGCCCCCCAAGAAGCACGGGAACATACCGCTATGACGGGTATGACGGGCGCGACGCAGCAGCCCCACCAGCCGCACATCAAGATCCTCAAGGGCAAGCCCACCGACGCCGAGCTGGCGGCCCTGATCGCCGTGCTGGGCAGTGCCGGCGGCGCGCCGGCACCGACGCAAACCGAGCGCACCCGCTGGGGGCTTCCGGTCGACCGGCTGCGTTTTTCGATGTCGAACTACCAGCGGCTCACGATGCAGCAAATGACCCACATGAAGCATTGACCCGGCTGGTGCTGGGGTCGGCCTCGCCCGGCCGGCTCAAAGTGCTGCGCCAGGCCGGAATCGATCCGCTCGTGATCGTGTCCGGCGTCGACGAAGACGCGGTGCTGGCCCGGCTGGGGGCGGCTGCTGCCGCCGATGAGGTGGTGTGCGTGCTGGCGGCGGCCAAGGCCGAGCAGGTGGCCGGCGAGTTGGATGGCGCCACCGCGGCGGACTGCGTCGTCATCGGCTGTGACTCGATGCTCGACGTCGACGGCCGGCTGTGCGGCAAGCCCGGATCGGCCGATGCCGCGGTAAGCCAGTGGCGGCTGATCGGCGGCCGGTCCGGCCGGTTGCACACCGGGCACTGCCTGCTTCGGCTGCGTAACGGCGTCATCACCCACCGTGAAACCGAATCAGCCTGTACCACAGTGCGTTTCGCTGAGCCAAGCGACGTGGACCTGCAGGCGTACGTCGCTAACGGCGAACCCCTCTGGGTGGCAGGAGGTTTCACCCTGGACGGGCTGGGTGGCTGGTTCGTCGACGGGATCGAGGGTGACCCGTCGAACGTGGTCGGCGTGAGCCTCCCGCTGCTGCGGTCACTGTTGGAACGGGTGGGGCTGTCGGTGGCCGCCCTGTGGGCGGCCAACGCCGAGGCTTAATCCTTTGCGACCGAGCGGTAGGCTCGGCACCGTGGCCTTACCACCCGATCCCAGCCCCACCCTGTCCGAATACGCCCACCCCGAACGGCTGGTCACCGCCGACTGGCTGTCCGCCCACCAGGGCGCTCCCGGCCTGGTGATCGTCGAGTCCGACGAGGACGTGCTGCTCTACGACATCGGTCATATCCCCGGCGCGGTCAAGGTCGACTGGCACACCGACCTCAACGACCCCACGGTCCGCGACTACATCAACGGCGAACAGTTTGCCGACTTGATGAACCGCAAAGGCATCTCCCGCGACGACACCGTGGTCATCTACGGCGACAAGAGCAATTGGTGGGCCGCGTACGCGCTGTGGGTCTTCACGCTGTTCGGCCACCCCGATGTGCGCCTGCTCAACGGCGGGCGTGACCTGTGGCTGGCCGAACGCCGGGAGACCACGCTGGACGTTCCCGCCCAAACCTCCACCGGCTATCCCGTGGTGGCCCGCAACGACGAACCCATCCGCGCCTACAAAGACGACGTGCTGGCCATTCTCGGTCGCCAACCGCTGATCGACGTCCGTTCGCCGGACGAGTACACCGGCAAGCGCACCCACATGCCCGACTATCCCGAGGAGGGCGTGCTGCGCGGCGGCCACATCCCCACCGCCCGCTCGATTCCGTGGAGCAAGGCGGTGGACGACAGCGGGCGGTTCCGCAGCCGTGCGGAGCTCGAAGAGCTCTACGGCTTCTTGGACCCCGACGACAAGACCGTCGTGTATTGCCGCATCGGCGAGCGGTCCAGCCACACCTGGTTCGTGCTCACGCACTTGCTGGGCAAGCCCGGCGTGCGCAACTACGACGGGTCGTGGACCGAGTGGGGCAACACCGTGCGGGTGCCGATCGTCACGGGCGAGAGCCCGGGAGACGCGCCGGGCTGATGGCACTACCCGCACCGCTGGCAGAGGTGGTGTCCGACTTCGCCGAAGTCCAGGGTCAGGACAAGCTCAAGCTGCTGCTGGAATTCGCCGACGAGCTGCCGGCGCTGCCGCCCGAGTTGGAAGAACGGGCCATGGAGCCGGTGCCCGAGTGCCAGACCCCGCTGTTCCTCCACGTCGACGCGAACGATCCCGACCGGGTGCGGTTGCACTTCAGCGCGCCCGCCGAAGCACCCACCACGCGCGGGTTCGCCTCGATCCTGGCCGCCGGTCTGGACCAGCAGCCCGCCGCCGAGATCCTCGCCGTGCCCGAGGATTTCTACACCGAACTTGGCCTGGCGGATCTGATCAGCCCGCTGCGATTGCGCGGCATGTCGGCAATGCTGTCCCGGATCAAGCGCCGGCTGCGCGAAACGTCCTGAGTGGAGACCGGGTTTCAGCGCGCGCGGCGCGGCGCATAAACTTCCCCGGACAAGACTTGTAAGAAAATCTCTTAGAGACGAAGACGTCCAGCAAACAGGAGGCGCTGTGGCCAGTCACGCCAGCTCGAGGATCTCCAAGGTACTCGTCGCCAACCGCGGCGAAATCGCTGTCCGGGTGATCCGCGCGGCCCGTGATGCGGGCCTGCCCAGCGTGGCGGTGTACGCCGAGCCCGACGCCGACGCGCCGCACGTGCGCCTGGCCGACGAGGCTTTCGCACTCGGCGGACAAACGTCCGCGGAGTCCTACCTGGACTTCGGCAAGCTCCTCGACGCGGCGGCCAAATCGGGCGCCAACGCCATCCACCCCGGCTATGGCTTCTTGTCGGAGAACGCCGACTTCGCCCAAGCGGTCATCGACGCGGGGCTGATCTGGATCGGGCCCAGCCCGCAGTCCATCCGCGATCTCGGTGACAAGGTCACCGCCCGCCACATCGCCGCCCGCGCGCAGGCACCCCTGGTGCCGGGTACGCCCGACCCGGTCAAGGACGCCGACGAGGTGGTCAAGTTCGCCCAGGAATACGGCGTGCCGGTCGCGATCAAGGCCGCCCACGGCGGTGGCGGCAAGGGCATGAAGGTGGCCCGCACCATGGAAGAGATCCCCCACCTGTACGAGTCGGCGGTCCGCGAGGCCACGGCGGCCTTCGGCCGCGGCGAGTGCTTCGTGGAGCGCTACCTCGACAAGCCGCGCCACGTCGAGGCGCAGGTGATCGCCGACCAGCACGGCAACGTCGTCGTCGCCGGCACCCGCGACTGCTCGCTGCAGCGCCGCTACCAGAAGCTCGTCGAGGAGGCGCCCGCCCCGTTCCTGACCGACTTCCAGCGCAAGGAGATTCATGACTCGGCCAAGCGGATCTGCAAGGAGGCCCACTACCACGGCGCCGGCACCGTCGAGTTCCTCGTCGGCCAGGACGGCCTGATCTCCTTCCTGGAGGTCAACACCCGCCTGCAGGTCGAGCACCCGGTCACCGAGGAGACCGCGGGCATCGACCTGGTGTTGCAGCAGTTCAAGATCGCCAACGGCGACAAACTCGACATCACCGAGGACCCGACACCCCACGGGCATGCGATCGAGTTCCGGATCAACGGCGAGGACGCCGGCCGCAATTTCCTGCCCGCGCCGGGGCCGGTGTCCAAGTTTCACCCTCCGACCGGTCCCGGTGTGCGGCTGGACTCCGGGGTCGAGACCGGCTCGGTGATCGGCGGCCAGTTCGACTCGATGCTGGCCAAGCTGATCGTCTACGGCGCCAATCGTTCCGAAGCGTTGGCGCGGGCCAGGCGTGCGCTGGACGAGTTCGAGGTGGAAGGGCTTGCCACGGTCATCCCGTTCCACCGCGCCGTGGTGTCCGATCCGGCGTTCATCGGCGACGACAACGGCTTCTCGGTGCACACCCGCTGGATTGAGACCGAATGGAACAACACCATCGAGCCGTTCACCGCCGGCGAGCCGCTTGACGAGGACGATGCCCGGCCACGCCAGAAGGTGGTCGTCGAGGTCGACGGCCGGCGGCTCGAGGTGTCGCTGCCGGGTGACCTGGCACTGTCCAACGGTGCCGCCGCCGACCCGGCCGGCGTCATCCGGAAAAAGCCCAAGGCGCGCAAGCGTGGCTCGCATGCCGGCGCCGCCGCCTCCGGTGACGCGGTGACCGCGCCCATGCAGGGCACCGTGGTGAAAGTGGCCGTCGAGGAGGGACAGGAGGTCGTCGCCGGCGACCTGGTGGTGGTCCTCGAGGCGATGAAGATGGAGAACCCGGTGACCGCGCACAAGGACGGAACCATCACCGGACTTGCGGTCGAGGCGGGCGCCGCCATCACCCAGGGCACGGTGCTCGCCGAGATCAAGTAGCCGGCCAGACCGGCAGACAATGTTCCTGGGAAACAGTTGTCGCGTGGCCCGGCACGGGTAGCGTTCAGGGCAGGTTGAGTTCACAGCCGTCCGGATCACATCAAGGACGCGGGAAAGCGTGAACAGTCTGCCTGTACAACCGGCACACACCTGATGTCCTCCGCAGCACCTCCTGCTCTACGGACGGAGTCAGCAATGTCTGTGGCCCAATCTTGGCAGCAGAGCCACACCGCGCAGTTCACCGCTCGGTCGACCCCGTTGGGGATCCTGATCACGGTGGACGGAGAGCTCGACGCGGCCAACGCCGATCAACTCGCCGCCTACGTACAACGCGCCATCGGTCGCTCCCGGCGGGTGATCCTCGACCTGCGCGGGTTGAAATTCATTGGGACTGCCGGCTTTTCGGCGCTGCACCGGATCAACGTGGTGTGCTCGGCCGCACAGGCTTGGTGGGCCATGGCGCCGAGCCCGGCGGTGGCGAGATTGCTGCGTCTCTGCGACCCGGACGCCGCCCTGCCGGTGCCGACGCCGCGGCAAGAGACGCTACTCGAATCGTTCCGGGTGCGCGACGAAGAGCCCCGACCGCTACTGCAGCTGGTCCCGCAGCCGCGCCAGCGATTTGGCCAGCAGCCGGGACACGTGCATCTGGGAGATACCGACCCGCTCGGCTATCTGCGTTTGCGTCATCGACTCAAAAAACCTGAGGACCAACACCGTTCGTTCCCGCTCCGGTAACGCCTCGAGCAAGGGACGTAGCGATTCCTGGTCCTCGATCTGGTCCAGACCGGTGTCCACGTCCCCCAACGTGTCCGCGATCGCCCGGGCTTCGTCCTCGTCGCCGCCGCCCCCGCTGTCGATGGACAACGTGTTGTACGAACTGCCCGCCACCAGGCCCTCGACCACCTCGTCGCGGTCCATACCGAGCTCCGCAGCCAATTCGGTTGCGGTGGGCGCCCGGCCCAGCCGTTGCGACAAATCAGCGGTGGCAGTGCCAAGCCGCAGGTGCAGTTCCTTGAGGCGGCGCGGAACCTTGACCGACCAGCTGTTGTCGCGGAAGTGACGGCGGACCTCCCCCATGATGGTGGGCACCGCGAACGAAACGAAGTCCGATCCCGCCTCGACGTCGAAACGGACCACCGCGTTGACCAAGCCGACCCGCGCCACCTGGACCAGGTCGTCGCGCGGCTCACCGCGACCCTCGAAGCGGCGGGCGATGTGGTCGGCCAGGGGCAGGCAACGCTCGACGATCTTGTGCCGTCGGCGCTGGAATTCCGTCGAGTCGGCGGGGGCATCAGCCAACTCCCGGAACATGTCCGGGACATCGGCGTACTCGTTCGGGCGCGAGACCGAACCACCGGCAGCTCGCGCTGTCACCTGCTGGAGGCCGCCCGTCGCGCCGTCAGCGTGATACCGAAGACACTGCCGCTTTCATCGGGTTCGCGACCGTCGTGGAAAGTCTGGACGTCGTCGGCCAAGGACGTCAAAACGTGCCAGCTGAAACTGCCGGGCGCTACCACGTCGTGGGTGTCGCACGCGGCGGACGCCTCCACCACCAATTGATCGTCTTGCGGGTCGACCACGACCACGAGCGTCGCGTCGGAGGTGGCCGACCGGATCAAACGGGTGCACACTTCGTCGACAGCGAGCCGCAGGTCCGCAACAGCATCGAAATCCAGGTCCTCGAACGTGCCGATCGCACCGACCAGGGTCCGCAGCATCGCCAGGTTCTCCAGCCGGGCCGCGACGTGTAGTTCGACGGCGCGGTGGCCGCGTTGACGCGCGCTAGCGTGCAATCCCGCATCGTTCATATGGTCTCCCGGCAATGATTGACTGACACTACTACTGCTGCGCAGCCCGCCGTCGACCGTCGGATTAGTCATGATCGCCGTCGCTGGTCATGCTGATCATTCTGGCAGTGGGCATCGATGTCGGAGTCGCTGACGCGACCCTCCAGGCACTCATCATGGTCTAGGGTAGATACCCATTTGGAGCGGCGAATAACCCCGTCAGCAGACCCTTAACATTGCCCAGCCAGCGACCTACACTGAGTGCATGAAGCAGGCTCTGCTTCGGACGGTTATTCTTCTGACATCGTGGGCTGTTGGCCTACTGGTGGCCGCCAAGGTCGTGCCAGGTGTTTCGGTGTCGGCGTCGGGGTTCATCGTCGCCGTGCTGCTGTTCTCGGCGGCGCAGTCAGCCTTGTCGTGGTGGATCGTGAAGTTGCCACATGCGTACGCGTCGCTGCTCCTCGGGGGCGTCGGGCTGGTGCTGACCTTCGTCGCGTTGAGCCTCGCTGCGGCATTCACCCACGGGCTCACCATCCGCGGCGCAGCCTCCTGGCTTGCCACAACGATCGTCGTGTGGCTCGTGACAACGGTTGGGGCGATTTTCCTGCCCGAGGTGCTGGTTCACGATCGGGCCGGCTCGACAACCCTAAAGCGACGGATGGAGGGCTGATGGGCGACAGGCATCACGATCCGACGGACCATTTCCGGACCACGCAACCGCACGCCGGTTTCACGATGAAGGACAACCTCTACTGGCCGGGATTCATCCTGCTCATCGTGGCCCTGGGTGGGATGATCAGCACGACCGCCGCCGCCGCCTACGGCCATTACGAGTGGGTCGCCACGACGGTGCTCGTCGCGGTGCTGGGAACGGTCGCCGGGGCGCTCTGGTTCGTCGTGGAGCATCGCCGGGTGACCCGCATCGACGAGCAGTGGCACGTCACCGCACGAGCCGAGAGCCGCAGGCGCGACGGCTCGTGGGTGTAGTTGACGCTCAGAGCGCCAACACCGGGCCGGCGATCGGGGTCACACCCATGGCCCCCATCAGCACCGTGAGCGTCAACAGGAACCAGCCCGCCCCGTGCCACCCCCACCAGGTGCCCTCGGCCTTCCACACGCGGTAGGTCCGCAGAAACGCCCACAGCGCTCCGGCGAACGCGATCAGCGGTCCGCCCAACGCGAGCACCGTCCGCTGGGGCGGGCCACACGCCGCGGTGTCCACACCCGTCCCGGGGCAGGTGCTCACCCACAATGCCGCCAGGATCACGAAGCCGACCGCCGCCACCGCGGCCAGCACTGCAAACCGGATGGCGGCGTGCACCTCGCCGTCTTCCTGCCCCAGGCGGTCACCACCCGACCGCTCGTCTGCTTTGTGCATTCTTGCCCCTCAGGTACCCATGTTGGCCGGTTTGGCCAAGTGCTCAGTTCATCGTTTGCTACGTCGCATTAGTTACCGGGCTATAACAATTTGTCCGACAACATTGTGGGCGTGGTGTCGCGCTGGTACTAGCGGAAGTTCTACTGCAGCAAATACCCGCTGGCAAACACGGAGAAACCGGACGCAGGTGCCTGGCACCGACAAATCGTGGCGACTCGCTGCGCCCGGCGCGGGCCCGGCTGGCGATCGTCACGCGGAGTGAAGTTCGGGTAAACGCAATGTGGCTGGTGTCTCATACCTGATGAGTACTATCTGTCACATGCCGACAGCCAGAAGGCGGTTATCCCCGGAGGATCGACGCGCTGAGCTGCTCGCTTTAGGGGCAGAGGTGTTCGGAAAACGTCCCTACGACGAGGTCCGCATCGACGAGATCGCCGAGCGCGCCGGAGTGTCCCGGGCGCTGATGTATCACTACTTCCCCGACAAGCGGGCATTTTTCGCCGCCGTGGTCAAGGATGAGGCCGACCGGCTGTACGAGGCCACCAATAAAGACACCGCCACCGGCTTGACGATGTTCGAAGAGGTGCGCACCGGCGTGTTGGCCTACATGGCCTACCACGAGCAGAACCCCGAGGCGGCATGGGCCGCCTACGTCGGTCTGGGCCGGTCCGACCCGGTTTTGCTGGGCATCGACGACGAAGCCAAGAACCGCCAGCTGGAGCACATCATGACCCGCATCAGCGAGCTGGTGGCCAGGGTGGGCGAGACGAAGCTGGAAACGGATGTCGAGCGCGACTTGCGGGTGATCTGCCACGGCTGGCTGGCCTTCACCTTCGAGGTGTGCCGGCAGCGCATCATTGATCCGACCACCACCGCCGAGCGCCTCGCGGAGGCTTGCGCGCACACGCTATTCGACGCAATCGCCCGAGTCCCCGAGATTCCCGAGGCGCTCTCCCACGCAATATCCAACGCTCGTCTGGAACCGCAATAGCGCCACCGGTCCTGGATGTCGGTGCCGGCTGGCACCATGGCTAGGTGAGCACTTCTGACCCGCTAGGCCGGTTCAGCGCGACCACCCGCGAGTGGTTCACCAGCACGTTCGCCGCGCCCACCACCGCGCAGGCCCAAGCCTGGGACGCCATCGCCAACGGTGACAACACCCTGGTGATCGCACCCACCGGATCCGGGAAGACGCTGGCGGCCTTCCTGTGGGCGTTGGACTCCCCGGCTGGTCTGGCCGGCTCGGCCGAACGGCCCGCCGGCACCCGGGTGCTCTATGTGTCCCCGCTCAAAGCACTGGCGGTCGACGTCGAGCGCAACCTGCGCACCCCGCTGGCCGGTCTGACCAGGATCGCCGAGCGCCGCGGACTGCCGCCCCCGGCCATCAGCGTCGGGGTCCGCTCCGGCGATACCTCGCCCGCGCAGCGCCGCCAGCTCATCGCCCGGCCGCCGGACGTCCTGATCACCACCCCAGAGTCGCTGTTTCTGATGCTCACCTCGGCCGCGCGGGAAACCCTGGCCGCGGTGCAGACGGTGATCATCGACGAAATCCACGCCATCGCCGGCGGCAAGCGCGGCGCGCACCTGGCGTTGTCGCTGGAGCGGCTTGACGACCTGGGGCAGGGCCGGCCCGCGCAGCGCATCGGGTTGTCAGCGACGGTGCGGCCGCCCGAGGAGCTGGCGCGGTTCCTATCCGGCGGCGGCACGGGGACCCCGACGACCATCGTGGCCCCGCCTGCGGTCAAGACCGTCGAGCTCACCGTGCAGGTGCCGGTGCCCGACATGGCCAACCTGGCCAACAACACCATTTGGCCCGACGTCGAGGCGCGCTTGGTGGACCTGATCGAATCACACAACTCCACCATCGTGTTCGCCAACTCACGGCGGCTAGCCGAACGACTTACCGCGCGGCTCAACGAGATTCACGCCGAACGCAGCGGCCTGGCGCCGCCGGCCGAGGCGAACCCCGGGGTCCCCGGCGGGGCGCCCGCCCACATCATGGGTAGCGGCCAGACTTACGGCGTCGAGCCGTTACTGGCTCGCGCCCACCACGGTTCGGTGAGCAAGGAGCAGCGCGCCCTGGTGGAAGAGGACCTGAAACGCGGGCTGCTCAAGGCGGTGGTGGCGACGTCGAGCCTGGAGCTGGGCATCGACATGGGGGCGGTCGACCTGGTGATCCAGGTGGAGGCGCCGCCGTCGGTGGCCAGCGGCCTGCAGCGCATCGGGCGGGCCGGCCACCAGGTCGGCGAGGTCTCGCGGGGGGTGGTATTCCCCAAGCACCGCACCGACCTGATCGGCTGCGCGGTGACGGTACAGCGCATGCTTTCCGGCCAGATCGAGACCATGCGGGTACCGGCCAACCCGCTGGACATCCTGGCGCAGCAGACCGTGGCGGCGGCCGCGCTGGAGCCACTGGATGCCGACCGGTGGTTCGACACGGTGCGGCGGGCCGCCCCGTTCGCGACGCTGCCGCGCAGCGTGTTTGAGGCCACCTTGGACCTGTTGAGCGGCAAGTATCCGTCGACCGAGTTCGCCGAGCTGCGGCCGCGGCTGGTCTACGACCGCGATACCGGAACGCTGACCGCGCGGCCGGGCGCGCAGCGGCTGGCGGTCACCTCCGGCGGCGCGATCCCCGATCGCGGGCTGTTCCCCGTCTACCTCGCCTCTGAAGCCGAAAAGCTTTCCCGTGTAGGCGAACTCGACGAGGAGATGGTGTACGAGTCGCGTCCCGGTGACGTCATTTCGCTCGGGGCCACCAGCTGGCGGATCACCGAGATCACCCACGACCGGGTGCTGGTGATTCCCGCACCGGGACAGCCGGCCCGGTTGCCGTTCTGGCGCGGTGACGACGTCGGCCGCCCGGCCGAGCTGGGGGCCGCGCTGGGGGCCTGCACCGGCGAGCTGGCCGGACTGAACCGACAGTCATTCGACAAGCGTTGCGCCGCTTTGGGTTTCGATACCTATGCGAGCGACAACCTGTGGGGGCTGCTGGACGAGCAGCGCACCGCCGCCGGGGTGGTGCCCACTGACACCACGCTGCTGGTCGAGCGGTTCCGTGACGAGCTGGGCGATTGGCGGGTGATCCTGCACTCGCCGTACGGGCTGCGGGTGAACGGACCGCTGGCGCTGGCGGTGGGCCGGCGGCTGCGCGAACGCTACGGCATCGACGAAAAGCCGACCGCCTCCGACGACGGCATCGTGGTGCGCTTGCCGGACACGCTCGACGAGACCCCGGCGGGCGCGGGACTTTTCGTCTTCGACGCCGACGAGATCGACCCGATCGTCACCGCGGAGGTGGGTGGTTCGGCGCTGTTCGCGTCGCGCTTCCGGGAATGCGCCGCCCGAGCGCTGCTGTTGCCGCGGCGGCACCCCGGGCGCCGCTCGCCGCTGTGGCAGCAGCGCCAGCGTGCCGCGCAGCTGCTGGAAGTGGCGCGCAAATACCCCGACTTCCCGGTGGTGCTGGAGACCATCCGGGAATGCCTGCAGGACGTGTATGACGTCCCGGCGCTGGTCGAGCTGATGGCCGGTGTCGCCCAGCGCCGGGTCCGCGTCCTCGAGGTCGAGACCCAGCGGCCCTCGCCGTTCGCGGCGTCGCTGTTGTTCGGCTACGTCGGCGCGTTCATGTACGAGGGCGACTCCCCGCTGGCCGAGCGCCGGGCCGCGGCGCTGTCGCTGGACAGCACACTGCTCGCCGAGCTGCTCGGCCGGGTGGAATTGCGTGAGCTGCTCGATCCGCAGGTCATCGCCGCGACTGGCCGGCAGTTGCAGCACCTGTCCGAGGACCGGGCCGCGCGCGATGCCGAGGCCGTGGCCGACCTGCTGCGGCTGCTGGGGCCCTTGACCGAGGAGGAGGTCGCCGCGCGGGCCGGCGGCGCCGCGGTGGGCGGTTGGCTTGAGGGCCTGCTCGCGGCCCGGCGCGCGCTGACGGTCTCGTTCGCCGGGCGCACCTGGTGGGTGGCCGTCGAGGACATCGGCCGGCTGCGCGACGGGCTGGGCGTGGCCGTTCCGCTGGGCGTGCCGGCCGCCTTCACCGCGGAGGTGGCAGACCCGCTGGGTGAACTACTCGGGCGCCACGCGCGCACCCATACCCCGTTCACCACCGCCGAGGCCGCGGCCCGGTTCGGACTGGGGCCGCGGGTGACGGCCGACGTGCTGGGCCGGCTGGCAGCCGACGGTCGCCTGGTGCGCGGCGAGTTCGTAGCCGAGCCGGACGCCGCCGCGGGTGAGCAGTGGTGCGACGCCGACGTGTTGCGCATTCTGCGGCGGCGTTCCCTGGCGGCGCTGCGCGCCCAGGTGGAGCCGGTGAGCACCGCGGCGTACGGGCGTTTCCTGCCGGCGTGGCACCACGTGTCGTCACCTCAGTCAGGGTTGGACGGGCTGATGTCGGTGATCGACCAGCTGGCCGGGGTGCGGATACCGGCCTCGGCGATGGAGCCGCTGGTGCTGGCCCCCCGGGTCCGGGACTACTCGCCCGCGCTGCTCGACGAACTGCTGGCAACCGGAGAGGTGACCTGGTCGGGCGCCGCATCGATTTCGGCCAGCGACGGATGGGTCGCGCTGCACGTGAGCGATTCGGCGCCGCTGACGTTGGCCGGGCCCGCCGACATCGACTGTACCGACGCGCACCGCGCCATCCTGGACACGCTCGCCGGCGGGGGTGGGTATTTCTTCCGGCAGCTCGTCGCGCAGCAGATCGGCGAGGCGGAGCTCAAATCCGCACTGTGGGAATTGATCTGGGCCGGCCGGGTCACCGGCGACACGTTTGCCCCGATACGCGCCCTGCTCGGTGGCGCCGGGGCCCGCAAGCGTTCCGCCCCCGCCCACCGATCGCATCGCCCGCCGCGGCTGAGCCGCTACAGCGTCGCCCACGCCCAGAGTCGCAGCACCGACCCAAGCGTGGCCGGGCGGTGGTCGGCCTTACCGGCGCCCGAGCCCGATTCCACGCTGCGCGCCCACTACCAAGCCGAGCTGCTGTTGAGCCGCCACGGGGTGGTGACCCGGGGCGCGGTGGCGGCCGAGGGTGTACCCGGCGGATTCGCGACGCTGTACAAGGTGCTGAGCGGCTTCGAGGACGCCGGCCGGTGCCAGCGCGGTTACTTCATCGAGTCGTTGGGCGGCGCGCAGTTCGCGGTCGCGTCGACGGTCGACCGGCTGCGCGGCTTCTCCGACAGTGTCGACCCGCAGCGGCCGGATTACCGGGCGGTCGTGCTGGCGGCCGCCGACCCGGCCAACCCCTACGGTGCCGCCCTGCCCTGGCCGGCCGCCGGGGAGGGCGTCGGGCCGGCGGCGCGGCCGGGCCGCAAGGCCGGCGCTCTGGTCGTGCTGGTGGACGGCGCGCTGGCGTGGTTCCTGGAACGCGGCGGGCGATCGATGCTGACCTTCACCGACGATCCCGCCGCCCACCATGCGGCGGGCCTGGCACTGGCCGAGTTGGTCGCGGCCCGGCGGGTCGCGTCGGTGCTGGTCGAACGCATCGACGGGACGCCGGCGCTGCAGCCGTGCCCGGACGGCCCCGGCCCGGTCGCCGAGGCGTTGTCGGAAGCCGGATTCGCCCGTACCCCACGGGGATTGCGGCTCCGGTAGCCATGCCCGAAGGAGACACCGTCTGGCACACCGCGGCCCTGCTGCGCGCGGGCTTACTGGGACGCACACTGACGCGCTGCGATATCCGGGTACCGCGGTTCGCCACCGTCGACCTCACCGGGCAGGTGGTCGACGAGGTGCTCAGCCGGGGCAAGCATTTGTTCGTTCGGGTGGGGCGGGCCAGCATTCACTCGCATTTGAAAATGGACGGCAGCTGGCGGGTCGGCGACCGCCCGGTGCGGGTGGACCACCGGGCGCGAATCATTCTGGAAGCCGATACCGTCCGAGCCGTCGGTGTCGACCTGGGGGTGCTGGAGGTCCTGGAGCGTGCCCACGACGGGGACGTCGTCGCGCACCTGGGGCCCGATTTGCTTGGCCAGGACTTCGACGCCACGCTTGCCGCGGCCAACCTCACCACGCACCCGGACCGGCCGATCGCCGAGTCGCTACTGGACCAGCGGGTACTGGCCGGGATCGGGAATGTCTATTGCAACGAACTATGTTTCCTCGCCGGGCACCTTCCCACTGCGCCGGTGAGCGCGATCGCCGACCCGCGTCGGCTGGTGTCGCGGGCCCGAGACATGTTGTGGGCCAACCGGTGGCGCTGGAACCGCTGCACCACCGGCGACACCCGGCCCGGACGGCAGCTGTGGGTTTACGGGCGGGCCGGGCAGAATTGCCATCGCTGCGGCACCGGCATCAGCCGCGACGAGGCCGGGGAACGGGTGACGTACTGGTGTCCGTCCTGTCAGCGCTGACGAGCCTCTAGTCGCGAGCGTGCTCCAGGAAAAACTGCGCGATCGCTTCCGACCCGTCGAGCGCGCGAGTGGTGGGACCGATGACCGCCCTGGGCAGATACTGCTTGCCACCCGGCCAGGTGTGCCCGCCGCTATCGATCTGGTAGAACACGACTTCGGTGGACGCCGTGCATCCCGTGGAATCGAAGCGGCGCACCACGGTGCCGTCTCCCGCATTCGGCAGCGCCTGTACCGACGGATCGCCTGGGCAGCCATTGGCCGAGCGCCACTTGCTGACCATGCCGTTGGCCGAGATGGCGCGGCTGACCCCGCCGCGGCCGCGCACGTCGCCACCTTTGAATGGCACCAACGGATCGGCGGTCCCGTGGGCCGCCCAAACCGACAACGGCCGGGAAGGATTGCAGACCACGCCCACGCCCAAGGTGCCGGCCACCGGCGCGATCGCAGCGAAGACGTCGGCGCGGTCGCATGCCAGCCGGTTGGACATGAAGCCCCCGTTGGACATCCCGGTGGCGAAGACGTGTCCCGGGGCGATGCCGTAGTCGTTTTGCAGCTTGCCGGCCAGCCCAACCAGGAAGCCGACATCATCGACGTGACGGCGATCCGCCGGGGAGGCCCCTCGCCCGTCGGCCCAACTTTTTTCGTAACCGTCGGGATAGACCACCAACAGATTGTGGGCGTCAGCAACGGTGTCGAACTCGGTGAGCACGCGCTGGCCGTTACCGGTACCGCCGCCACCGTGCAGGCTGAGCACCAACCCGACCGGATTCTCGGGCGGAACGTGCAACAGGTAAGTTCGGTCCATGCCGCCGGAACGAAACGTGCCGGACGCATCTCGAGCGCTGGCCCCCGTCACATGCCGCACGCCACAGCCGACCACACACGCCGCTACGACGACGAGCGACAACCATCGTGCGTATGGCATATCGTCAAGTCACCGACCACGGTCCGACCAGCCGCCGTGGGTTAAGGGGGGCCGACGACCGAACAAACACTGGTGTGGCAGGATTCGCAATATCAGCGATCTCGAGTCGTGCGACGCCGCGAC
>Ga0335071_10000112_pt1 | contig 96322 bp, 75 predicted proteins | sample Lox_Sample_15_FD_206724 | JGI IMG/M metagenome (GOLD analysis project Ga0335071, IMG submission 206724) | Soil microbial communities from Loxahatchee National Wildlife Refuge, Florida, United States - Lox_Sample_1.5 | ecosystem: Environmental > Terrestrial > Soil > Wetlands | place: USA... | reverse complement strand
AGAGCGGCGCGCGATCGATCCATTCGATCGCGCGCGCTGCTTGCTCGGGAGGTATATGCACGAGCTCGGAAAGCGCTCCCTGCGGCAATGCGAAGCTCTGGTCGAGGCTGCGTACAATGAGCGCGGGAACGATGGCAAGAGTGAGCGGAATCCGCAAGCGCAACGTGGTTCCCTTACCAACCCGTGAATCGACCTCTACTTTGCCGCCGATCTTCTCCACATTGGTGCGCACCACATCCATGCCCACCCCCCTTCCGCTCACGTTTGTGACCTGGGAAGCAGTGGAGAAACCGGGAAGAAAGATCAACTGCAGGAGTTCGCGCTCGACCATCTGCCGGCCGCGTTCCGCCGTAATGAGCCCGCCTTCGATGGCCTTGCTGCGCACCTTCTCCACGTCGATTCCGGCGCCGTCGTCAGAGACTTCGATCACGACGTGGCTGCCTTCCTGCACAGCGCGCAGCGTGAGTAAACCTTCGGGGTCTTTGCCGGCTGCCTGGCGGATCTCAGGCGGCTCGATTCCATGATCGAGTGCATTCCGCACCGCGTGCGTCAGCGGATCCTTGATGGCTTCGAGGAGGCTCTTGTCGAGTTCGGTTTCCTGGCCCTCCATGTGCAGGTTCACGCGGCGGCCCAACGACTGCGTGAGATCGCGGATGATGCGGGGCATCTTGGAGAAGACATTCGAAACCGCCTGCATCCGCGCCTTCATCACCGACTCGCGCAGGTCTGCCGTGACCATATCGAGTCGGCGCGACAGCAGCGTCATATTGGGATCGGAAGCGGTGGCCTGAAGAACCTGGTTGCGGGTTAACACCAGCTCGCCCACCAGATTCATCATGCGATTAAGTAGCGCCACGTCGACACGCAGGGTACTTTCGGCAGCGCTCGTGCTCAGCGGCGCGCGCGGTTTGACGGCGTCGGCCGGCTGCGCCGGACTTGCGGGTAGATGCTGCCGCGCAGGGCCTTCGGGGGTCGGGACATCCTGCTGCGGCGGAACACCTGCGGCCATGGCCTCATGTACTGGCGGAGTTGAAGCCATGACAACTGGAACTGAAGCCACCGCGATGTCGGCCTGAACAACAACGGTGTTGTCTGGACGAGTTGAAGCCGGCGGGTCGGATACAGCCGTCGCTCCCCCTGGCGATGGAAGCCGTCTTCGCGTCGGCTTTATCGCCGGAATTGGCTTTTCAGCACCAGCCGGCTTTTCGGCCGGAGTGCGCAGCTTATCAAGCCGTGAAAGCAAAGCGGTATCGCCGCCATTGCCCTCCTTACCCTCAGCCTCGATGGTCTTGAGAATCGTCCGAAGGCCATCGAGCAGTTCGAGAAGCGCCGTGATGACCTGAGAACTCGCCTTCAACTTGTTCTCGCGCAACAGACCGAGCAGGTTCTCGCCCGAATGAGCGAGCTTCTCGAGCCGTTTGAAGCCAAGAAAGCCCGTCGTCCCTTTAATCGTGTGCACCGACCGGAAAATCTCCGACAGCAGGGCAACATCCTGCGGCCGTTCCTCGAGTTCTGTCAGGCACCGCTCCATGCGGTCCAGGCCTTCCTGGCTCTCGATCAGGAACTCCCTTGTCAGATCATCCATGCGTCACACTCTTCCCGCCGGCTAAGGTCAGACGCGAACTCAGGCTCGCACGCCTCGTGCGGCAGGCACTCAGGTTGATTTATCGGAGAAACGGCAAGCAACTTGAGGAGAGCTGGGTGCGAACCGGAGCCAGTCCTCGCCCGCGATCGTCACCAGGAACTACGAACTCTGAACTGCCGATTGTTACGTTTCATGGGCCCAAGCAATCGCTGGGTCGAGAACTGCGTGTATCCTTTGAAGATCATTGCTATGACGACAAAGCCAGCGCTCGGAAAGCTGATGAAACAGGCAGATCAGGCTGCGAAGCAATCCTACGCGCCGTACTCGCAGTTCCGCGTGGGAGCGGCGCTGCTGCTGACCAACGGTAAGGTCGTGACCGGGGCGAATGTCGAGAACGCAAGTTACGGCCTGACCATCTGCGCGGAGCGTTCGGCCCTGGTGCGTGCAATTGCCCAATTCGGGCCGAAGATCCGGATTGCGGCCGTCGCCGTCGCCAACCTGAACAAATCGCCCAGCCCGCCCTGCGGAGCCTGCCGCCAGGTTTTGGCCGAGTTCACCTTGCCCGATGCGCCAGTCATCTTTCCCACCGAAGACGGAACGCGGACGATGGCGTTTGACGAATTGCTTCCGGTTGGATTCAAGCTCAAGCGAAAGTAAGCGCATGTCCTCTTCCGAAGCTCATCCGCTGCACATGATCGACATCATCCGCAAGAAGCGGGATGGCGCCTTCCTCGATGCGCACGAAATCGCCTTTGTTGCAGACGGCGCAGCCAGCGAGTCGATCCCCGCCGACCAGCTGGCGGCGTGGCTCATGGCGGCGTGGCTCAATGGACTCTCACTGGACGAAACCCGCGTCCTGACGCTGGCCATGCGCGATTCGGGAGAAAAGTTCTCTCCGGCCCGGCTCGGCAAACGCACCGTCGACAAGCACTCCACGGGAGGCGTCGGAGACAAGACCAGCTTCCTCGTCGCCCCGCTCGCCGCGGCATGCGGCGTAGCCGTTCCCATGATCAGCGGTCGCGCCTTAGGGCACACCGGCGGAACGCTCGATAAGCTCGAAGCCATCCCTGGCTACAAAACGGCGCTCACGCTTACGGAGTTCGAGGCGGTTATCCAGAAGTGTGGCGCCTCGATCATTGGCCAGACAGACCAGCTGGCGCCGGCCGATCGCAAGCTTTATGCGCTGCGTGACCGCACCGGCACCGTGGAGAATCCGGGTCTGATCTGTGCGTCGATCCTGAGCAAGAAGCTGGCAGCCGGTCTCGACGGCCTGGTGCTCGACGTGAAGACGGGCTCCGGCGCGTTCATGCGCAAGAGGGAAGACTGCGAGTTTCTGGCAGCACTGATGGTGGCGACCGCCGAGGCAGCCGGGACGCGTACCGTCGCGCTGCTCACCGATATGAATCAGCCCCTGGGGCGAGCAGCAGGCAACTGGATCGAGCTCGCGGAGTGCGTGGAGCTGCTACGCGGCGCGCGGCCCGCATACAGCGAGGATGTGCGCGAGCTCTCGCTGATTCTTGCCGGATGGATGATTCATTTGGGCGGAAAGGCCGAATCGCCGCAGACGGGCTACATCTTGGCCGAAGCAGCCTTGACCGACGGCGCAGCGCTGGCTGCGTTCTTCAAGATGGTCGATGCGCAGGGCGGCGATGTTTCCGTCTTCGACGATCCGGCGTTTCACAAGCCCGGCGCGACCAGGATTGTCGAGGCATGGGAGAACGGATTTGTCGCTGAGATGGACACCACTGCGCTGGGCTGGGCGGTGCAGCGCACCGGCGCGGGGCGAGAGAAAGCCGGAGAGCGCGTCGATGCGCACGCGGGAGTTCTGTTTCACGCCAAGCGCGGTGCACGGGTCGAACGCGACGAGCCGCTGGCGACCATCTTTGCAACGACCGCATCGCAGCTTGAAGAGCCCGAAGAGATCCTTCGCGAGGCAATCCACTTCTCCAAGACTCCGCTCGACGCAGCAGTTCCGCTGGTGGACAAGGTGTTCACGAGGGAAGAAGCAGAGAAGTATCTGAGAAACAGCTTTTAGCCATCAGCTCTCAGCTGTTAGCTTGTTCTTGCGAGCCGCAGATCTTCGGGTCGCAAGACCAAAGTTATTGGTGTGCAATTTGCGGTAGCTAATGGCTAACGGCTGAAAGCAGCTTTACGGAGGCAAACGCCTTGGCGCGATTTACCGGTGTGCTGGGAATTCTGGCTGTGCTCCTGGCGGCATGGATTTTTTCGACCGATCGCCGGCGAATCCGCTGGCGGACGATCGCCTGGGGGCTCGGGCTGCAATTCACCTTCGCCTTCGTTGTTCTGCGCTCGAATATAGGGCAGAACTTCATGACGTGGGCGGGCGGCGTGGTCACGAACATGCTCTCGGCCACGGTCGCCGGAACCAGGGTTCTCTTCGGCGAATTCGGCTTGCCCAATTCGGGGCGATTCGGTGATCTGATCACGGACAAGTTTCATCCCAATGCGGGCGCCGTCTTCGCGTTTCAGGTGCTGCCGACCATCATCTTCATCTCGGCGTTCTTTGCCGTGCTCTACCACATCGGGGTGATGCAGATCATCATTCGCGGCATGGCCTGGGTGATGCTCAAGACCATGCGCATCTCCGGCGCGGAAAGCATGAACGTGGCGGCGAGCATCTTCATGGGCCAGACCGAGGCGCCGCTGACCATTCGGCCGTTTCTGTCGCGGGCCACGCGCAGCGAGCTGATGACCATCATGACCAGCGGCATGGCGCACGTTTCCGGCGGCATCATGGCCATGTACATCTCCCAAGGCGTGGAGGCGCGTCACCTGCTCTCGGCCGTCATCATGACCTCGCCTGGAACCATCCTGATGGCGAAGATGCTGGTTCCCGAGACCGAAGTACCGGCAACCGAGGGCAAGGTCGTCATTCCCAAGGACGAGATGCACGCCGAGGAGAACTTTATCGGCGCCATTGCGCGCGGCACCATCGACGGCGGCAAGCTGGCCCTGAACGTGGCCATCATGCTGATCAGTTTTCTGGCGCTGGTGGCGCTGCTCGACATGCTGCTTGGCTGGGTGCACGGGGTGTCTTTCATGCACTGGGTTCCGGCAAGCTTGGGGCAGATTCTCGGGTTTCTCTTTGCGCCGGTGGCGTGGCTCATCGGCGTACCGTGGCGCGACGCAGGAGCGATCGGCAATCTGCTGGGCACGCGCATGGCGCTCAACGAGGTGATCGCCTACATCTCGCTGGGCGCGCAAAAGGCGAGCTTGCTGCCGCGTTCGTTCACCATCGCCACCTTCGCGTTGTGCGGCTTTGCCAACCTGGGCTCGATCGGCATGCAGATCGGAGGCATCGGAGCGCTGGTTCCGGAGCGGCGCAATGACCTGGCACGGCTGGGCGTTCGCGCCATGCTCGCCGGGACGATGGCGAATCTGATCTCCGCATCGATCGCCGGGATTTTTCTGGGGTGAGAAAAGCCAGCCTGGAGCCTGCAGCTTGCGGCCGGGCAGACGGAGCCTCAGGCGGCGGCTGCTGCAGATCGAATAAGCGCACTATGAAAAAGGGCAACCTGTTTTGCCTACCCCCCACCCCCCTTCTCGCCTAAGCGGTTTGTTTTGATCGGGTTGGGCTTGTTACTTAACTCCTAGTCTTTGATTGCAAAGGGTTTAGAGTCAGCCGAGCCGGCGGAGTCAGCGGGACTGGCCGACCAGCGAATTCCGAGACACAGGTCCATTCTAGCGAGATGGCAGAAATAATCTGCAAGTTGCGCGGAGAAAATAAGTGGCTTGGAATGAGTGGGATGGGATCCATGAGCGGGTTGGGAGATGTTGACAGAAAGCGCAGCCGCCAGGAGCTGGTTCCGGCAAAAGCGTTTGGCGCTGCTCCCGCGTTCCAGGCCGCTTGGCAACTCCAGGGTGCTGGAACCCTCTCATAAATGCCGTTCAGCTCATGCAAGACATCCCTCAGGGGCTAAAGCCCACGCCCTTTTGGGGCTCTTTACGGCACGGCTGAAGCCGTGCCCTGATACAAGGCAAGGTCTCGAAGTGCCGCGGATTCATGCGCGAACGAAACGCCCGGAAATCTCTGTGCTAAGAATTTGTGCTCAACTCTTCGCCAGGAACGCTGGATACCCGTTGGCTGCCCGAAACTTCCGCATGGGCGGTCATACGTCCACGGCCATGGTCTGTGGCCGGTGATACATCAAAGACCCGGATCATCATTTATCAATGAATCACTTTAGGATTGGCGATCGATGATGCTCCGAGCTTTTTACCGCGTTGTAGCTGTCGGCGCTGTTAGTCTCCTCGGCTTATTAATGACCTTGAACGTGATTTTTGTCGCTTTCCGGATCAACCCCTTCTACACGATGGTCGAAACATGGTCGAACCTCGCCTTGCTGCCTTTTTGCCTGATTGGCGCTTTCTTCGGAATTGGCGCGACCGTACTATGGTTCGGGATGATGTGGGATTGTGCCTTCACAAGCAATATGCGGGTTTGGTCGAAAGCATTGTGGCTGCTCCTGCTGATACCTACCAGTAGTATCGGGGCGCTGATCTATTACTTCTGCGAATACCGAAATCGGCCATCAGAAGATCCACTGGCGCAGGACAAGCGGATATCGGCGTAAGATCGCAATGCTTGTCAAATACGGCAAGTGAGAAATATCCCAATTTTGAGTCTGAGCGTATTGTCGTCCATGGGGAAGTTTCGCGTGCGCCAGATCGCCTTGGAACTGACCCGGCCTTCAAACTTCTCCATCGGCGGTCATCCGCTCAGAACTGCGAGGTTCGCTCTGTATGCATTCAGCGATATAGGATTATCCCCCAGTTAGACTCGATGGCATGCCAAAGCCCATGCGCTGGATACACATCTCGCTCGAAGTGATCGGAGGTCTTACCATTGTTGCCGGCTTGGGATGGCTGGTTCTCTGGCTAGTGTTTTACCCTTTTAGGAATTTCTCTGGCGGCAATTGTGACGATTCGGAACAGCAGGTCATCGCGTCACCGGATGGCCGTCACTCGATCAAGAGCTTCCATCGTGTTTGTGGAGCCGGCGCAGAGCGCCCATATTCATTTTTCGATGTTTACATAAGCACAGGGAACCCCAATAAAGGCTACGAGTATGCGCCGATAGTCATGCTACGAGATATCGCACCGCATCAAGCATCCGTTAAATGGGATAGCTCAACGCAACTATCTGTCTATTTCCCTGACACAGCGAGCGTCGATGATGCGTATGCGAGGACTTTCGGAGTGAACATCGTCCTACATCCAGCGATTACCAACAAGGCAAAATAGGGTCAACTACGATTGGCATCGACTCTGCCGTGCCCGATTTGGTATCGCGGCCGTGTGGTCACCAAGTCGGAAGTTTCGGACCATCGCGCGCGTCGTCATGTTGCCGGAGTTTTGTGCTAATTTGTGCTTGGACTCTGCACTTCTCGGACTTTTGGGACTTCTAGGACATTGAAGAATCATTACCTTATTTATTTTCAATGCTGGTTTGAGCCGTTCCCTTTCAAAACAGGCTTATGAGATAGTTTTCCAGTCCTTGGCCAGGTCAAGGTACATGCTGAGCTTCTTGATCAAGCCAGCATTTCCCCGGCTTGCGGTCATGCTCCGGCGCGGCTCTCCACGGAAGGTTATTTCGGCGAGCATGATTCCAGGGCATCGCGTCGGGCGCCCTTCAGTCGCGGTCCCAAGAATTGCATTATTTGAAGTAATGCCGCCAATCGAAGACGACACGAACGCCGGTCGTCACGATGGTATGCGCATCCGGGGCGCGCGCATTGGCAGGCGAAACAACGGAAACAGCGGTGGGTATGTCAAAGCCCACATAAGGCTGGAGCATCAGGCCGGAGCTCTGGTTGACAGAAAAAGTCTTGAACAGGCGATACTCGAAGACCGGAAACTCCACTTGCAGGGAGTTGAGGCTGACACGGGGAGCATTCGCCGCCGGAACCCCTGGGCCGGGCAGCAGAAACGGGTGATCGCTGCCATTGCGAAAGATGCTCACGCCCACTTCGCGTCCCAGCACCATCTGCAGACGGCCGGCGCGGGTCGCGATGCCGGCCTGCCAGGGGATGAGTCCGCCGTTGACTGCTTTCACGGCCATATTCTGCAGGCGAATCGGCGAAACCAGGGCGAGCACGGGCGCAGCAACCACAAGGTCGCCCGGGACCAGCCAAAAAGGCATGCGCAGCCGCGCTGTGATCGCTCCGCGTCCCGGAACCGTGTAGGGGCCGCTGGCGCCCGAGTCCTCTCGAACGCCGCCTTCCACGAAGATCAGCCCATCGCTGGATTCATCGACGATGCCATCCATGCCCAGGCCGAAGCGGCCAGCCAGCTCGATGCCGGAGTTGGCGCCTACCCCATCCTGGCCAGGGCCAAACCCGTGGGTCAGCAATCCGCCCCGGAACCCGGTCGATAAGCCGACAAAGGGCCCCATCTCAGTGCGAAAACGGGGCAGTTCGCCGGGCCCTCTGCCCAGTCCAGGTACGGGGGTCTGCCTCAGGATGGGCACAACGATGGCGATATCCTTGCGCTTGCCGGCCGCTCCCGGGAACCGCGTTGCCTTGCAGACATTGAACGAATCTGCTTCAGCGTAGCTGGCATCGTCGGGACTGGTCAGCTCGACCTTACCTGCGAAGGAATCGACCAGTTGCGCCAGGCTATCGCGGACAGCGTTCGCGGCGCGAGCCGCATCCGCCGGTTTCATAAAAGCATCGCCCTGGCCCACAAAGTGCTCGCCGTTCCATGTCGTCAGCGCCAGGCCGCGCTCGTTGTAGAAGTCATGCGTTCCCTTGCGCATGGCTGTCCCGCCCCAGTTGCCTGCCACATGGCCGGCCGCGAAGCTGTCCTCCAGGAAGTGCAGAGCAAAGGCTTCATCGGCGAGCGCGGCCCGCACTGCATCCGCGCGCGATTCAGCGGGCACCGTGCCGCGAGCGATCGTTCTCGCCCTGTCGAGCGCTCGCAGGTGATACCAGACGTAGCTCCCCAGGGCATTCAGTTCGGCTTCAGGGCCAAGTGCGAGACGCACGTAGGCCTCGGCATCCATCTCGACGTCAGTCCGCGCCAGCAGAAAGTGCGCGTTGTTGGTGCTTGCGCGAGTGACATACTCGGGGTCAGTACGCTCCAGCGCAAGATCGGAGTTGCGTACTGCATTGTCCCGCTGGCTACGGCGTTTAGCGGCAGCGAGTTCTACCTTCAGCCGGCCGGCAACTCGCGCTACGCCCAAGACCCACGGAGCGCTGAGAACTGTGTCGAGCATCTCATGCGCCGAGCAGGAGTGGTCTCCTGAGATTGCCGCCATCGCCGCAAAGTCGATGCATGCCGGCCCTGGAACCTGTGCGGGGTCGCCAATCTGCGCGCAGAGCCGCCCTTCGTGCCCGCTGCGGGCCAGCGACCACAGCGCCTGCAGCTGCGCTTGCCTGTCGGGGTCGAGCCGCTGCAGAGCGAGCACGGTGATATCACGGTGCTCAGGAAATACCCACGCATAGGCCGGGAAGACTTGAAGCATGACGAGGGAGAGGACGAGCGCGGAAACCAGAGGATTTCGTCTTCGAAAACATCCGGCGAAGAACGCCATCAGGCTGTGAGTTGCAGTCTTCGGCATGGTGCAGGCGCGGCTTCTCGCACCCACCGATTTCGTGAATGAAGAGTCCCAGGCCAAGTCGCGTAATTGGGAAGCTATCGACAAGAATCTCAGTCTCTCGAATATGCGCAATGATATGCGAGGAGTTTCTCACTCTGCCACTTAAATCTGGGCAGGCTATGGTCACAACGGGTTTTAACAGGACGAGGGGTGGAATTGTCCCACCATGGCGACAAAAGCGAAGACGTCGCGAGGGTGTGGTACTCGACAACGATTGCGCTACCATGCGAATGGGTAGCGAGGGCGCTATGAAAAAGGGTTATTGGGTGAATGCGTACCGGTCGATTTCAGATGAAGCGGCGCTGAAGGCCTATGGGGCTTTGGCCGTGCCGGTGATTCAATCGTTCGGCGGGCGGTTCTTGACGAGCGGCGCGAGCCAGGTTGAGGCGCACGAAGCCGGATTGAAACAGCGGACAATCATCGTAGAGTTCGACAGCTATGAGATCGCGCTGGCGGCTCGCGCAAGCGAGGGTTACCAAAAGGCGCTGACGGCGCTCGGGTCAGGAGCAGAAAGGGACGCGCGCATCGTGGAAGGCGCGTAGGTCGAAAGCAGGGACCAAGGGAGCGAGGGAGCCACGGCGGGACGGCCGCGAGGTTATCCCGGGTAGGCGCCGGTGATGTAACCCTCGAGCGCCTGGATGTGGCGCTCGTGGCCACTGATGACCCAGCGCACCAGGTCGCCCATGGAGATAATGCCGACCACGTCTTCGCCTTCGACAATGGGCAGGTGGCGGAAGTGACGGTCGCTCATCAGGCTCATGCACTCGTCGACGGTGTGGCTGCGGGTGGCTGAGACGACGGGGCTGGTCATGATCTCGCGCACTTTGGTGTCTTTGGAGTGGTGGCCGCGCAGGACACCTTTGCGCGCGTAGTCGCGCTCTGACAGGATGCCCACCAGGCGCCGGCCGGTAAAGACCATCAAGGCGCCGACGTCGTACTCGGCCATGGTTTTCAGGGCGTCGTAGACGCTCTGCTCGGGATCGAGCCTGATGATCTCGTTGAAGCTCTTGTGCCGCAGAACCTGGTCAATGGTGTCGGAGATTTTCATCGCAGCCTCCCGTGCATGGCAGGAATGAGCCCATCGCCGGCGGAGGGGAATGCCGGGGAGAGCAGTATATACGGATTGATGCACAACTGTCGTAGTGCGAAGAGGAATTGAGCGGAGAATTCGGGGCCGGCGGCCGGTTAAGCGGGAACCCGGCGGGCGGCGCGCAGGCGGCGGATGCGATAGACGATGGTGAGCAGGGTAACGGCGCCGCAGGTGAGAAAGCTGGCGCCCAGGCCGATGATGAGCGACTGGTCGTGCTCGTAGAACCCGTGGATGACGCCGATGACTTGAAGGATGCAGAAGCCGCCGAAGGTGACGAGCGATATGCCTTCATCGCTTTTCTTGCGCCAGACGGCGAGAGCCTGGGGCACAAAGAGGCCGGCGTTGCCGATGAGGGCGAGACCGAAGACAAAGGTGACGATTTCTCTCATGAATAGGCCTGGGGATTGAAGACGGTTCTCTTCGATCTTCTCATCCGAGGGGGTTGGCTCGCGGGAGCCTGACGGCCCGGCCGCAGCGTGGATGGGACGGCGATTCAGCCCGGGAAACGAGCGGCAGAGCGGGCGCGGGCCTTGGCGGCTTCTTCTTCGCGGTTGCGCGGCGGGGATGCCGTCTCAAGGCGGCTCAGGAAACGATGCGATGCCAAGGCGATCTCGTCGATGGCTTCATGGAACGCGGCCTCATTGGCTTTTGAGGGTTTGTTGAACCCGCTGATCTTGCGGACAAACTGGAGCGACGCCGCGCGAATTTCATCGTCGGTCACCGGCGGGTCAAAGTTGAAAAGCATTCTGATGTTGCGGCACATGATGACCTCCGGGAAGCGCCCTAGCTTTGCACGCGGCGGGTGCGCGCAAGCAGATGGGCGCTGAGAGCGCCGCCGGCTACGGCCGATACCAGCAGCGTTGCCATCAGAAAGCCGATGGCTCCGACCAGCCAGCCGGCGCGGCCTTGCGGCGACAGAAGCATTCCCTTGAGAACCGACATGGTTTGCGCATCGACTCCCATCGACGTCCATTCCTGAGTCACCTGCTGGTTGAGCGACTGCCAGAAGCTGTCGATGACGGCGCCCTGGTGCAGCCAGAAGCGCATGGCAAAAAGGGTGACTCCGGTTACGGCAGCCGAGGTCCAGGCGCCGACGACGCCGGTCACGAGTCCGATGCGCGCACCGGCGCCGAGCGTAATCCAGGCCGAGCGGTGACTGCGCAGGTAAAGGGCCACAACCCAGGCTGCAGTGGCGGCCATCAGCAGAAGCCCGAAGACGCCCACCGGCGATGGGATGGCACAGAACAGGCCGGCGGGAACGGCGAGAAGAAGGGCGGATCGAAGGGCGGCCTTCCACTCCACCTGACCGGCATCGCGCGCCGCGCCGACCCATGGCTCGGGCTGGCCCTGGCCGTTGGCGGCCTCAGCAGAGTAGACCAGTTGCGGCAGGCCACAGATGGGGCAGAACGTGTCTTCGTTCTGCACGGTCTGGTGGCAGCGGCTGCAGGTCAGATCCATACAGTTCAAGCCTATCGCATGGGGCCGCGCACAAGTGAGCGGGCCGGAAACACCAACGGATCATCTTCCAGTTTGCTGGCGCTCGGCTTCGGCGCGGCTGAGCCTTGCCCTTCGGGCGGCGCTTTGAGCCTCAGCTCGGTTGCGCTGCCAGATCGTGGGGAACATCACGAGGTTCACCGAGCCGCGATGGCGGCAGGTGCGGCACCTTACCGGGTAGCGCAGGTGAACGAAATAGTGCCAGTCCCCCAGCTGGAGATGCGAGGGCCGAAGGTCGAACGATCCGCATTGCCGACAATACGAAATCATGTTGGCTCGAAGGCGTGGGTGATGAGCGCGCTTGAGACAGTGTACGCTGCGAGGCGCTGGGACTCCGCTCCATGGTACGAGCTCAGGGGTACAAGCTTAGGGACCAGCTCAGGGATGAGACTCAGAACCGCGCGAGAATCATGACGCCGATTTCTGCTCCGCCAACTTTTTGGCAACGATGGCTTCGGCTGCCTCCAGGACCTGTTGCAGGGTCATATTGGTTGAATCAAGGAGCACGGCATCCGGCGCGGGCCTGAGCGGAGAGTCGGTGCGATTGCGATCGCGTTCGTCGCGGACGTGCAGATCGCGCAAGATCTCTTCCTGACGCGGAGAGGTCTTGTGGTCTGAGCCCTGGGTTGCCGGCGAAGGCGCCTGCGGCTGCTGTGTCGCTTGTTCGTAGCGCCGCTGCCCCCGGACCTCGGGCGCGGCATCGAGAAAGATCTTCACCGGCGCATGGGGAAAGACGACGGTGCCGATATCGCGGCCTTCCATCACCACGCCCCCTTCGGCGCCGAGTTGCTGCTGCCGCCGCACCATCCATGCGCGGACGCCGGGAAAGGTGCTGACGCGGGAGGCAGCATCGGTCACCGTGGGGTTGCGGATGAGGCCGGTGACGTCTTCGCCATCGAGCAGAACGCGATTTTCGGCGTCGCCGGGTTCAAGAACGATGGCGGTTTCGGATGCAAGCTTCTCGAGGGCCGCGGCATCGTCGAGCGCCAGTTCCTGGCGGAGCGCTTTGAGAGCGATGGCTCGGTACATTGCGCCTGTCTCAAGATTGAGCAGGCCGAAATGACGCGCCAGATGGCGGGCTATGGTGCTTTTGCCCGCCCCGGCGGGTCCGTCAATTGCAATGATGATCCTGCGGTAGGGCGAAGCCGAAGACGATTGCCGCTCTACCGCGCTCATCCGCGCTTCTTCGTTTTACGCCTGGCCGGCGCGGAAAAATCGTAGCGGGCCCTCGATCCCGCTTTAGCGGAAGCCGTCATGGCGGGCTTGCGCTTGCCGTGAACCCGCGTTTCCGCGCGAACGTCTTTGCGGGAATTTGCCGGCCTGCGCGCACCGTTCCTGGATACCGAACGCATTGCTGATTTCGGCGAGGATTTTGCCGATGCCGGGCGTCCGTTGCGAAGGACTCGGGAGGTCTTTACCGAAGCCTTGCGCAGCCGTTGCGCTCCCTGGGAGGGCCTGGCGGAACGGCCATTGCTCTTCGCCTGGTGGCGACTTCCGTTGTGCGAGGACTTGGCGGCGTGCACCCCGTTGGGCTTGCCATGACCGTTTTCCGGCTTGCGTGGCCGCGAGTGTGCTGGAGTTGCGCGGTGGGATGCGACGCCGCGAACTTCGCGATGGACTCCATTGCCGTTGCCGGCCGGCTGCGGCTTAGCGCCGTTGGCCTGCGCCTGATGGCGTTGGAACTCGGGCGCCGGCTGCCTCGGAACTTCGGCGCGCACTGGCGCAGCAGGGGTTGCCTGCGGCTCCGGTTCCACGGGCTTGCGCGGAGCCGGCGGTGCGGGCGTGTAGGCCAGCGAATGCACGGGAGCGCGCTCTTCATCGCGTTCATACGAACGGAGGAAATGGCTCGAAGCCGGCATTGCCGAGCTGGCGTAGATGGTGGGCGCCGCGGCAAACTCCGGCAGCGTTCCCGCGACGTAAAAGTGCGGCGCGTGACCCAGCGAAATGGTATGGACCTGGCGCGTCGCCAGCAGCCCGCGAAGTACTTCGCGCACTTTGCTGCGCGCGGTGAGCGGGGCGAGGAACAGTTCCACTTCCTCCATGGTGGCGGCGATGACGGCCTGGAGGTAGATGGAGGCGAGGACAGAGATCGCGGTGACCTGCGAGGTGGAGGCGCCTTCGGCGATAGCCTTCTGGAAGCGCAGGCGCAGCAATTGCCACTTTGCGGGCTTGCCGGGAGTGGCGACGACCGGGATGATCCGCAGCTGCTGCCAGAGCTCGGTGATGGCTCGCAGAACGCCGGACTCGGTGACTTCGCGGCCGAGCGTATGCCTCAACTGCGAGATGGTGGCGTCGCCCGTCTCAAGCAGTTTGTAGGTCTGAATGGCGAGCGGCGAAACCTGGCGCGAGCCGGTAAGCTGCGGGCTGCGACGCCAGTCGCGGTCGCCGCGCAGGGCGTAAACGTAGGGAAGGACCCACGCTGCGACGACGAAATCAGGTTGCTCGCCGGGCTCGCCGGAGAGGTTCAGCCGAACGGCAACTCCGTCGGCTTCAAGGCGAACCAGCAGTTCCTCGGCCAGCGACACGTTCTTCGCCGATGGAGTCTGGCTCCGCTCACCCGCAACTGCTTCAACAAAGGATGGGGCAACGAAGGAGGCGGCAGAGTGCTTTCTGGGGAGAAAGAGACACAGACCGGTTTCCTCCAACCAAGTGCGGGCGTCTTCGTGGGTCCGAGCCCCAAGTCCGTTCTGGCGCAGCCTTTCGGCGCGCGATGCTTCCAGTTGTTCCGCTGTCAAAGAAGAGTTCCTCGTTTCCAAGCTGCCAAAGCCACTCTGCAACCTGCGCCCCTGAGAGCGCGGCGGCCACCTCCGCAAAAACCCCTAAATCCGGTGGAAAGCCCGCTGGATCTCCTTCCAGGAGTACAACAAAGCAATTGGACGACCATGCGGGCAGCTGGTGGGGTGGCTGGTCTTCGCAAGTTCTAACAATAACCATTCTATACGTTTTGGATCAAGAGGGGTATTCACTTTGATGGCCGCATGGCAGGCAATGGACGCTGCAATGCGCGTACGCAAGCGGCTAAGTTCTTCATTTTGAACAGGTTCATCGGACCTGGCGGACGACTGGTCGATGACTTCGGCGAGCGTCTTTTCGAGCTCCCTGCCCTCCAGGCCAACGGGGGCCGCTTTGACGGCAAGCTGTTGAGGGCCAAAGGGTTCGACGTCAAATCCGTTTTGCTCCAGTTCGTGGGCGATGCGCGCGAAGACTACCATCTGCTCGGGCCTGAGTTCGACGAGGAGCGGCATGAGCAAACGTTGCCGCTGCACCTGCTCGACCTGGCGGTCGCGGAGGATCTTCTCGAAAAGCACTCGTTCGTGTGCAACATGCTGATCGATGATCCAGAGGCCATCGTCTCCGGCAGCGAGGATGAAGGATTCGCGCAACTGGCCGAGCGGCCTGAGCGAACCAAGCCGGTTGAGAGTGGAGGCTGCCTGCTCCGCTTCGACCATCGCGGTTTCAACGGCAGGGTCGACCGCGGACGCCGTTGCCGCGCCAGGGCTGCACGGCTCAGGCGGCGGTGAGCCAGCTGCCTGAAAGAGCGCCTTGGCCGCTTCACCCCACGCATGGCGGTCGAAGGCCTGGAATGGCGCGGCTCCGTTCGGTGTGTTGGCGCCAAATGGCAGGCTTTCTGAAACGGGCAGCGTAGCGGCCGGCGTGAGCCGGAAGACATCAGAGTTTCCGAGGAAGTCAGCCGCGGACTCAGGATCCGAGTCGGGCTCTTGCGGCGCGGCGTTTGCATGAGCGGGGCCGGGCCCCGGGGCTCCGGGAATCGGCGATGTGCCGGGAGGCATGAGCGAGGGACTGGCGGAGGGCAGCGAATCGAGCGCGGCAATGAAGCCCGCGGCCGGCCGCGCCTTGATCAATGCAGTACGCAGGCTGTCGCGAACAAAATCGTGGACCAGGGTTTGCTGGCGGAAGCGAACCTCGGTCTTGGCCGGATGCACATTCACGTCGACTTCCTCGGGCGACATCTCCAGGAAGAGAAGGACAACCGGGAAACTAGTGGGCGGGATCACATTGCGATAGGCCTCGGAGATGGCGTGCAGAAGCAGCCGGTCGCGAATGAGCCGTTTGTTCACGAAGATATAGATCGAGTTGCGGTTGAGTTTTTGCAGCTCGGGCTTGGAATAGAAGCCGGTGAGGCGGAGCATGCCGGGTTTGCGAGCCGGCTCATCCGGATCTTTCTTCCACGGGGGCGGCTCGGGCAGACCGACTCGTTCAAGCTGTGTTTCGGCAGCGACCGGCAAGAGCAGACCGAGCGTCTCCTTGCCGAAGATCTGGTAGATGCGCTCGGCGGTGCGCGCTACAGGCGGTGCAGACACGATCGTATGGCTGGCCGAAACGAGCTCGAAGTGTTTTTCAGGATGAGCGAGCGCATAGTGCGTGACCAGGGCAGTGACGTGAGCCAGTTCCGTGGCTTCGGCACGGAGGAATTTGCGGCGGGCCGGGGTGTTGAAGAAGAGGTCACTCACGGCGAGCGTGGTGCCGCTGGGCAAAGCCGTTTCTTCGACGCTCAGGATTTTTCCGCCCGCGATATCGAGGCGCGTACCGGCGCCGGGTTCTCCAGTGGAGGTCTCTAAAGCAACGCGGGCAACAGAGGCGATGGAAGGAAGCGCCTCGCCGCGAAAGCCGAGCGTGCCAATGGAGAGCAGGTCGTCGGCGGAGTGCAGCTTGGAGGTAGCGTGACGCTCGAAGGCCAGCAGCGCATCGTCGCGGTTCATGCCCTGGCCGTCGTCGCTGATGCGGATGAGCTTGCGGCCCCCGCCCTCGACTTCGACGCGGATGCGCGAGGCTCCGGCGTCGAGCGAGTTTTCGAGCAGCTCTTTGACCACCGACGCGGGCCGGTCCACCACTTCGCCGGCGGCGATCTGGTTCGCCACCTGATCTGAAAGAATCCGGATTCGCCCCACAAAAATGAAGATTAAATGTTCCAGGCACTGCCTGACGAATGCCATCTCGCGAGCAAGACCGGCAAGGTTCTCTCTTTGCGGATAATCTCGCTACCTGGAGATCGTGCCGACAAGACTCAGGTCGATGGCAACATCATTGTCTGCTTTCCAAACCAGGAAACTCGGATTCTTCAGTCCCCACTGAACGTAGGGCACCACAAAGCGGGCCCTGGCAGTCGCGTGTGCGCCGTCGAGATGGACCTGCACGGGGACGGTGATTTCATGCGGTGTTCCCAGCAGGGTGAAGGGGCCCGTGACCTGGATGGTCGAGTCGCCTGACGGAGCGATGTTGCCGGTGCAGATTTTCGGCGCAAACGAAATGGTTGCGTATTGGTCGACCTTCAGAATGTCCTTGTACATCTTCTTGTCGCGGCTATCATTGCCGGTCTTGCCGCTGCCGGCGACCACCACGATCAGCCCCGACATTCCGGGAGCGCTGCGGTCAAATTCAAGCGATCCGGATTGGACGTGAAAGGTGCCGTTGACGATCTCGTGGGTGGTATTGAGCGTCATCTTCACTTCGCTGGCGTCGGGGTTGACGACGAAGGTTGCGTGCTGCGCAAACGCCGCGGGAACGAGTAGCGCAGCGAGGGCGATAACCGGGAAGGTCTTCATGGGATCTCTCATTGGTGGATGTCTGCGCGCGAGCGGACGGCTAGCCGGCGACTGCGTGTGGAGTAGGGGCTGAGTTCTGGGCAACGCGCGTCAGTGTTGCCGTTACGCGCATCACGCCAGGCCAGACCCTGAGACAGAAGGGGAGCACAGCGCGCGCCAATCGGTTGTTCAACCCATCGGCGGCGAACTCGGCAAGACGCATTTGGGCCAGCAGCCCAGAGCGCAGTCTCGCCTGGAAGAGCGGAGCGGGCTCGCCGGCAAGAAAGGCGGCGACAGCGCAACGGGCAGTGTGGAGAGCGAGCGAGATGCCATCGCCGGTGAAGGAGGGGATGACCGCAGCCTGATCGCCGATGCAATAGAGCCCGCTGTCGCTGGTGCGCCGGATGAAGCCGTAGGGGATGTGAGTAATGGCGATGGGCTTGGGAAGCAACGGCTCCGCGCCGGCGAGCCTCATCGCCAGATGAGGACAAGCCTGCTTCATCGCCGCGAGATGGCTCTCCCAGCGGTTCCCCGCCCTGGCGAAATATCGTTGCTGGACCACCCAGCACAGGTTGGCGATGCCGCCTTCAACGGGCTGGATACCTCCATAGCCGCCAGGATAGAGCATCAGTTCAGACGTGCGCGCGAGCTCCGCAGCCTGTGCGGGCGCCAGGCGGTAATACGTTTTGAAGGCCACCCACCGCTGCCGGTCCTTGGGGCGCGCGTGTCCGCGAAGGTCGTGTTTGCCTGTGGCGAGAAAGACGGTTGGAACTTCATAGACGGCTCCATCGTCGAGGGTGGCTCGCCAACTGCCGGTTGGCGTACGACCGAGTGACTGGACACTCCGGCCGCGCTCAATCCTGACGCCCGCGGCAATGGTCTCGGCGATGAGTGCCGTGTCGAGAACCTTTCGCGTCAGCGACGCGGCGGGAAAAGGCAACGGAGCTTCAGCGGCGCGCCTTGAAGCCGCAAGGCGAACGTGACTGATGGGCACTGCACCAAGCGCGGCCACATCGATGCCGAGCGCGGTCAGGTCCTCGAGCGCCTCGCCGCTCAGGAACTCCCCGCAGACCTTATGGCGCGGTGTGGGCTCGCGTTCAATCAAAGTGACGCTTCGACCATTACGACTGAGCGCGATCGAAGCGGCACATCCGGCCACTCCACCACCGATGACGAAAACTTCATCTTGACGGGAGATTCGACTGACGGCGGCCGTTCTGACTTTCAAATCGAGACTCCTGACGGACATTTTATTGAACTGATTTCGGCCGAAGCGAAAGTAACCTCGCCATCCAAGCCGCGTGCGCAACGCTTGGACGCTGCGTAAGCCGGAATCGTGAGCCGCGAGCTCGCGAACCCAGGGGGGATCAGGCATTGCGCGTGGTGAGCTGGCGCCAGTTAAGGCCGAGTTCGACGACAAGAAGCGATGCCAGGGTGAATGCGATCACTCCGACGGCGGCAAATACGTCGCCGAGATGACTCCAGTACCGGGGCCAGAGATTGAACACGCGGCTGGATACGAAGGTGAACGTGACGGCGTAGGAGCGGATCATCCACTGGCGATGCTGAACGAAATGGCGATTGCGCGCGGTGATGAAGGCGGCCGTGGTGCAGACGACCCAGGCGGCGGCCTGCATGGAAGTCCCGGGCAAACCGGGACGGCCGGCGGCAAGGGCGATGCCTGTGGCGGCGCCGATCAAGACGGAAATGACATACATGCGGCCGACCACGCGATGGAATCTCAGGTAGCGCTCACGTAGCCGCGATGAGAATTGCACCGGGCCGGCGAGCAGAGCAACCGAGCCGGCGATCGCATGGGGGATGAGCAGGTGCCGGTCGGCGATCACCTGCAGACGATACGCGTGGTACATCGGATAATCGGCAAAGAGAAAAACTTCAGAAGTGATGAAGACAAAAAGCACAGTAAGACCGAGGGAGACCCAAAGCGCGATCTTGAATCTGGACCCGACCGAGCCGGGCGCGGGCAAGGTGGAAGATGCCATCGATTACCTCTGAATGATAGACGGATCAGAAAATGCGACGTGGGCCAAAGACTTTTTCCGAGCCGACAAAAAAGTGCGGTAGATGGCGCGAAAAGGGCCGGCAGATTCAATTCTCACTTCCACCGTCCCACGCACAACCGTCCCGGCCGCCAATGTTCCAGCGTCACCGCATCCCGAGGAACCCCGGCGATCCTGAGGAACTGAACCCAATCCTCTTTTCGGAAGGCGCGGCGGAAAGAGACCGGCCCATCGTGACGCACAAAGCGGTGCCACCCGGCTATCTGAGCGAGCAACCCAAACATCCGGCCATTCCCTTCGGAGCGCTCCAGATCGTTGACGAACCAGCCTGCATGCGCGGTGGCTTCCATCCACCGCAGCAGCTCAACGATCGCGTCATCCTCCAGATGATGGGCCGTCAGCGAGCTGACTACGATATCCACCGGCGTTTCCGGTCGATGCAACATAGCATCGCCGGTTACCCACGCGATTCCGTATTCCTTCGGAGTTGCTTCGGCGGCAGCCCGCGTTGCATGAGGATTCAAATCGATCCCGGTGAACTGCGCGGCGATGCCGTGCGATCGGGTCCACCTTGCAATCGCACGCAACACGTCGCCGCCGCCGCTTCCTGCATCGAGAATGTGCAGCGGCTCACGCAGTGCGCGCGGTCGCCGCGCCAGCCAGGCCAGCGTCGGCCGATAGCCCAGCAGCCAGCGGTTCACCTGCTCCAGACTGCGCAGGCAGTCACGAAACTCCTCGTAACTGCACTCGTCGTCCATCAGCTCGGGAAGATCTCGCGGAGAAACCCGCCGATTGAAGTCGACCTCAGCCCTCGTCAGCATGCAGCAGTTTCCGCACCTCATCTTCCAGCCGCGCGGTGATTTCCGCCTCGCTCGCTTCGTGCATGAACGCCTCCGAATAGAAATCCATCCCAGCGGTTCCTGCGCACGCATCCGGGCGAGAGACGGCGGTCAAGCAGTTGTAATTGAATCCGAGCAATCAGGCTAAGGTAGGTCCAGGTCGAGGGCGTAAAGATCGCCATTAGGCACCGCGCAAGAAACCAATAGCGATTCTTTCTCCGGCGGAGTGATCATCCAACACACCTGGGACTTGGGACTCAATGACCCGAGATCCAGGACTTCTTCCTCTTTACCATCTGCTCTTCTTACCCGCATCAGCCTGGTCTGATTGCTTGAGCCCTCTGTAACGTAGACGTATTCGCCAGTCGGGTACCACTCCGGAAAATCGTAGCCCTGCCCGCTCGTCAGGTCGGTCCAGCGGAGGGTGTGAAAATCAAAAAGCATCAGCTTGGTGGCATCTGCGTTCATGGCAATGACATACCGCCCGTCGGGAGACCAGCGCGGGCTCCACAGATTATTCGACCCCGGTACAACACGGGTTTGGGCGGTCTTGACCGAGACGATGCTGACAGACGGTGTCATCGTCGCCCCCCCCGGCCACCAGTCAGGGACCGCGCCGAACATAATCTCCGAGCCATCGGGAGACCACGTGGGATCGGCGACGGCTTGAGCTTCAGAAGTTAAGGCTCGCAGCGCGCCACCGCCCGAGGGAACTAAGTAGATTCTCCAGTTCTGATCCGGCATTTTGCCCATCAACGCAATTTGCTTCCCATCTGGGGATGGGGCGATCCGGAATACGAGCAAGGGCGGGGCAGTAAGCTGCAGCCGTTCGCTTCCATCTTCGCGGCAACGCCAGACCTTTGTTTCGCGGCCGTGCGATTCAATATAGACAATCGCGTCGGTTCCGGGAATTCGGCGAACGTCGGTCGCCGCGAAGCCCGGCAAGTAGAGAGAGAGCTGACGGGTTCTTAGATCCAACTTATGAAGCTCTGATCTTTCTTGAGCTTCGAGAGTCAGCAGTTTGCGCCCATCCACACTCGGTACGGCGTCAATTGAATCCAGGGGGCCCTGGGTCAGTCGAACGGGATGGGCCGGAAAAAGACTCAGGCCTCGCTCGCGAAGCGCCCAAATGTCCGGGTGATTGTTCCGGAATACTCGAAACAGGAAATACCGGCCGCCTTTGGTCCACTCGCCACAACACTCCTCGGCTAGATCGTCGCGCAACAGCGACAGCGGGTGAAGGTCTGTGCCATCGGTCTTGCACTCCCACAAGGTGGACTTGCCATTCTTTGGGTCCACAAGCGTAAACCGTATCCTCGCAGAATCCGGCGACCAGCGGAGCCAGAATGCTTGCCCCGAAACAGTGGCGATCTTATGGACATTAGCGCCGTCACTATCCGCTACAAACAACTCCGATCCGTGGGCAAAGACAATTCGACGGCCGTCAGCAGACCATGCGCCGTCCTGCCCATCAATATTCGCGATGCGCCTTGGCCCTCCTCCGGCCGTGGGAACGAACCATAGGTGAGCTGGAGCAGCCGAGGTGGACGCTGCAGAAACGAGGAGAGTCGAACCATCTGGTGATATATGTCGAAGGGTGTCCTCGAATCCGGTGAATCCCAGTGGCATCGCGACCTGGTCTCCGCCTGCTGTGGATACGTAGGCAAGGCTGCCTCGGTCCCAATCCACGTAGGTGTAGTAAACTCGGCCACCGTCTGTGGCCAGACCCGGGAAAGTCTCTGTCCAGGCGAATGGATAGTGTGGGCCTGCTACCTGTCCCGTGAAGGTCAGCCTTGTCGAGCCGGTAATTCTCGGAACCCGAGTTACAGACACCAGCCAAATCGCAGCGACGGCAGAACCTGCCAATAGCATCGCCGCTGCCAGGTATCGAAGCGGGCGCATCGGCCGCTTCGCTGCCAGATCCACCCCTGCCAGAGTCATCCCGTTCTCTTCGATGGAAGGGGCTTCGACCGGTGCTATGAAACGGTAGCCTCTCCGCGGCAGGGTTTCGACAAACTTGGGGCTTTCGGCGGAATCGCCCAGAATCTCGCGAATCTTGTTAATGGCCGTGTTCAGATTGCGCTCGACGTCGACAAACGTGTCGGGCCAAAGCCGCCTTTGCAATTCCTCCCGGGATACGACCTCACCCGGACGTTCCAGGAGGATCGAAAGCACCTGGAAGGGCTGTCCGCTGAACCGCTGCCTCACGCCGTTCTTGTGCAGTTCTCCGGTGCGGAGGTCCGCCTCGAATTCGCCAAAGCGTACGCATCGGTGTTGGGATGCTGATTCCGCCATAACAGGAAACCCTCTGTGACCTCAAACGGAGGCGCCTGAGCCTTTACATCTTTCAAATATCACAATTTCTTCAAGTTAGGAATCAAGATCTTTTCAATATTCGCTTGATGCGGATTTTATCTCCGATCCATTGAGGTAGCCGGATATAGCCGCCAGTGTCGTCTTCGCTCGCCCAGTTTCGGCGAGCGGAGGCTGACATGAGATTCTCCCTTTGCCCACCCGCCTGGATCGTTTTCGCCGCATCTATCGCAACCATTGTTTGCTCAACTCACGCGGCACCACGCTGTCCCGGAGGCGTTCCGGGGCTTCGTACGCGAGTCGTAGCCGGCGCCTTACTTGTGACCCCTGTGATAATCAACGGGAGCGGTCCATTCGATTTCATGGTCGACACTGGCAGCCAGTTGACGGTCATCGACCCTCCCCTCGCCGCCCTGCTGAATCTGAAATCGCAAAGCACGGTCGGCTTGCTGGCGGCCACACGCCAGTTTCAGGCCTCGCTGGTGGTTCCGGATTCAATCGAGGCCGGATCGCATGCAGTGACAAGTCCGCTGGTCGCCGTGCAGGATCTCGGGCCGATTCAGGCAGCAGATCCGCATATTCGCGGCGTTCTTGGAGAGGACTTCCTCGCCCATTTTGATCTTCTGATCGATTATGGACGGTCACTGGTATGTCTCGACGATTCAAAGGCCATGCAGCCGCAGATTCGCGGGGAGCGGATTCCTCTTATTCCCCCCTTCGCTCATCCTGAGGGCGAAGCTCCATTTGCCGATCGTCTCGTGATCTCCGTCCGGCTCTCTGACACGGGGAACATGGCAATTCTGCTCCAGCTGGATTCGGGGAGCGACGGTCCGATTCTATATTCGGGCAACAGTGCGCTGGAGGAGCCGTTGCTGAAACGCGCCAAGGCTCGGGCATCAGGCGCCACCGAGGCGCAACGCGCCTTCGCGGTCCTGCCTCCACAGGACGTGCGAATCGGCGCTCGGACCATCCACAATGTGCCGTTCGTGACTCCCGCAGGTGCGGGACAGAATCTTCCGGACCGCGAAACAAATGGGCTGCTCGCCACAGTTCTATTCCAGCGCGTCTACGTGAATCACACCGACCGTTACGTGATCCTCGATCCAAGATGAGGCCTTGAGCCCCGCGTTCGGCACCCAGTGACCGCGCGCCCGTTCCGGAGAATTACAGGTTTGTCGGCAAGCGGGAAGTAACACCGCTCGAAATCGCCAGGAAGCAAACTGCGGATCCACCGGCTGCGCGTCAGGATGACTGCGAGTTGAGGAGCTTCTCTACTTCCTGATCGAGCCGCGCGGTGATGGCAGCTTCGGTGGCTTCGGGACCGAAGCGGATCGGCTCGCCGATGTGCACTTCAATTGTCCTGGAACGGAACCATCTTCGCTGCCCGGTTTTCAACTCGCCGAGCCCGCGAATGGCCATGGGAAGAACCGGCGCGTAGCTCTGCTTGACCAGCAACCCGATCCCGGGACGGAAGCGCGCCATCTTTCCCTCGGGCGAGAGCGCTCCTTCGGGAAATACGAGCACATTGTAGCCATGGTCGAGCGCCTTGCCCGCGTGGGCGAAGCTGGCCTGAAAATCGCGCTGCCGGGGAAGCGGAAAGACGTTGAAGAACATGGTGACCAGAAAGTACGCACCCGGACCCCAGAGGAAGAATCGCGGATCGTTGGGGCGTTGGCCGTTGCGCCAGTTGCGGAAGTCTTCGAGCATGTCGCCCGACATGGCTACCGCCATGCGCCTGCGGACCGGGCCGGGAAGCGCGAACTCAACAAACGGCCCGTCATAGGACACAACATGATTCGACACGATGATCATCGGCTCATCAGGGAGTGGCCTGGCCGGCCCCACAACGCGCGGCGGCGCAAGGAACCAGACCAGCGGCCGCATGATGGCTTCGATGAAGGCCTCGCGAATCCATCTGACCGGCTTCCACCATGGCCATGTGGGATAGAGATAGCGGCGACGCTTCGGCGGCGGAGGTTCAGTGACAGCGCTGACCGACGGCGTCGCGATATCGACGATTTCCTGTTGCCTTGTTCCTTCGTTCGCCTGTTCCGTGCCTGCCTGATCCCTGACCCCTATCCCCTGACCTCTGGCGCCTGGTTCCCGCTCTTCGACGATGCCGAGGTCGCCGCCAGCCACAAGACGGCGCAGATCGCCCAGCGTCTCTACCTCTTCGAGCAGGCCGTTGCCTTGCACGATGCCCAGCCGCTCTTCGATGGCCGAAGCCAGTTGCACGCGGCCCAGGCTGTCGAGATGAAGGTCTTCGGTGAGGCGCTGCTCATCGCCCACGCCACGAGGAGTTTCTCCGGAGACTTGAGAGATGAGCGCCAACAGCCAGTCGGACGAAGGCCCGAAGGCGTCCTTATTCGCATCCGGCCGATGCGGCGAACCATTCGCTGCGGCGCCAGCCGCAGCCTGAATCCTCGCCAGCCACGCGGCCACTGGCTTTCGCCTGACCTTGCCTGTAGAAGTTCGCGGCAGATCGGGCTCGGGCCACAGAACCCACCAGTGAATGCGCTGGAACTCTGCCAGCTTCGCGTTGGCGCGCTCGACTACGGCAGAGGCATTGTCACCCGATCCGCGAAAGGCGAGCACCGCGCAGGGTTCAGGCCCGGTTTCGGTGAGCATGGGAACGACGGCGCAGGCCGCAACTTCGGGCTGCCCCTCGATGGCCGCCTCGATGTCTTCGGGATGGATATTCACGCCGGATGCGGTGACGATGACTTCGCTCTTGCGCCCCATGAACACCAGATCGCCCGCGGCATCGCGCTGGGCGATGTCGCCGGTGGCCAGCCACTCATCTTCGCGCGGCTGCAGCGCGCCGTTCTGCCAGGTGGCGCTGGAAATCATGGGGCCGCGCACCAGCACCTCTCCATCGGGGCCGAGCTTGACCTCGCGCCCGCTCATGGGCTTGCCAATGGTGCCGCTGGCCACGTGAAAGGGATGATTGAGCGTGATGAGCGCCGTGGTTTCGGTCATGCCGTAACCCTGAACCAGGACAAAGGCCATGGCATTCCAGAACTGCTCGAGGGGACCGGGAAGCGCGCCTCCGCCGGAAACAAACGCCCAGAACTTGAGACCGAACTCGCGATGCACTTTGCGGAAACGCCACCAGCGGCGCGGCGTACCAAGTTTCTTGCCGAGCGAGGCAGCTACTCGCGCTTCAAGCGTAGTGTCGTTGATTTCAAAATGGGACTTGAGCAGCGCCAGAACGCGCGGCACGGCTGCGAGCACCGAGATGCGCTCGCCTTTGATGAGTTCGACGAGGCGAGGCGCGGCAAGCCGGCTCTCGAAGTGCAGCTCGGCGCGAAAGATCGGGGGAATCCAAAGCCCCATGGTCTGACCGAAGACGTGGCTCAACGGCAAGGTGTGCAGAATGCGCAAGGGATGGACGAGCCACTCGTATCTCATGTAGGGCCTGGCGCCATCTTCGATGGGACCGACACTGGCCAGAACATTGCTGTGCGTGATGACAATGCCCTTGGGATCGCCAGTGGTGCCGGAGGTGAAGAGAATCTGCAAGGGCGTTTGGTTCGACAAGGATGGGACCGGGCTCGCTTCGGCTTCGGGTAGTTGCGGCAGCCACTCCTCAAATGGGATCGCCGGAATGCTGCGCCCGCCTGGAGTGCCGGCGAGCTTCGCCAGCAGAAGCGCATCGCCGACGGCGAGTTTCGGGCTGGTATCTGCGGCGACCCGTTCGGCGAACTCAACGGTGCCGTACGCATCGAGCGGAACCGCGAGTACCCCGCGAAGCATGCAGCCGTAAAAGGCTGCGACCCACTCGGCGCTGTTTTCGCCCCACACCAGCACGCGATCGCCGGGGAGAATTTTGCGTTGATCGAGAAACGCGGCAAACCGTCCGGCGAGGCGCGCCAATTCTGCGTATGTCGTTACGCGGCGCCGGTTGCCCTGGTATCGCACCACGGCAATCTCGCGGCCAAGCGAGCGAAAATCGTCGATCAGCGAGGCCAGGTGATCGCGCATATGTCCCCGGTAAGCTCATGCTACCAGTAGAGATGCTGGCGGAATATGAGGCGCTTGAGAGCACGGAGCGCGAAACGCAAGCACGAAGCGTAAGCACGCGAGTTCTGTGATTTGGATCACGTTCTGTTGAGTTTCTGGACGTAAACTGGTGCTATCAGGTTTCCCCATGAAGAAATCCGCAATTCTTGTCTACGTCGTGCTCACGGTTGCGCTCATGGCCTGGGGTTATTACCAGGCGATCTACGTAGCGCCGAACGACGCCATGCAGGGCGAGATCTTTCGCATCATTTACTACCATGTGCCCTCGGCATCGGTGGCGTTCCTGTTTTTTGCCATCAGCCTGGCGGGCTCGATCGGGTATCTCGCCTTCAGGCGGAGTCATCCCGAGCGCGCACAGGTTGCCGACGCGTGGGCGCTGGCCGGCGCTGAGGTGGGCGTTGTGTTCTGCACGGTGGTGCTGGTGACCGGGCCCATATGGGGAAGGCGGGCGTGGGGCATCTGGTGGACCTGGGATGCACGGCTGACGACGACGCTGGTCTTGTGGCTGATTTATGTGAGCTATCTGCTGCTGCGCCGCTTTGCCGCGGGACCGCAGATGCAGACGCTGGCGGCGGTTCTGGGGATCTTCGGCGCGCTCGATGTGCCGATCGTGTACATGTCGAACCGGTGGTGGCGAACGCAGCATCCTGCGCCGGTTTTTGGCGGTGCTCAGGGCTCGGGGATGGACCCCTCGATGGTGGGCGCGCTGATGTGGAACATGCTGGCCTGGTTTGCGTGGGGAATCCTGATTCTCGCGCTCCGCTATCGCGTGGAGCGGCAGAATCAGGCGAATGCGGCGGCTGAGGCGCATGCGGCGCTGACAGCCTAGAGCACGCGGCACTTCGGCCGAATGGGGAGGAAGAAAAAGTGGACCAGGCAGCAATTCTCGATCATCAGTTCCGCGTTGCGGCTTACATCGCCACCTGGGTAATCCAGCTCGGTTATCTTGGCTGGCTGGGCCTGAAGTGGCGGGCGGCCAAGCGCGACGGGAAGCGGTAGCGCCGGCCGAAACTCGCGAGCCTCGAACCGTATTGTTTTTCTATATTTAGAACGCGAATCAATCCCACCCCCGGCCTGTGCCATCTTCGCGCAGCCGCTGATCCATTTTGGGCAACAAATGATGTAGTTCCCGATAACACTCCTGTTCGCACAGATGTGTCTTCGTGCTATTTCAAGAGTTGGTTCCTGCGGCCGATCATTCAATCAGTAGATACAGATATTTAGAGATTCAAGGTGCGTTCGGCCCGGCGATTGTCGAGAGCCAGTGACAGAACCGGGCCGGAAGCACAAAGCACCAGATAGAGCAGCGGGAGAAAGACTTACATGCACGACCTTTTGATTGCCTTGGCATTTATTGGAATGGTCATAGCCCCAGCTATCGTTGCCGCAAACTCTCGCGTTGAAATTGGGGACGACAAGGACTAAGATCCTCGCCCCTTCCCGCTGCACTCCTTTTCCTCACATCTGCGTTGTTACAAGCCGGCTCCCTCGTCCGCTCGTCACCCCGCCACCCTGTTCCCAGCCTCTAAGCAGCCGGCGCGCGCATGGCTTCGAGCGCCGCGGTCAGATCGGACTCCAACCCTTCCTGTTCCTCGGGGCTAAGCTTGCGGCCCTGGGTCGTCAGATAGAAAACGTCGATTGCCGTCTCGCCTTCAGTGTCGATGAGCGCGACCTTGATGTTGCACTGGTGCGTATTGAAGGTGAGCGCGATCTGGCGGAGCAGGCCCGGCAGGTCCTGCGCAACGACCTGCAACAGCGTGGAATGACTCGACGATTCCGAATCGAATTCCAGCTTGGTCGGTACTTCGACCTTGAGGTTGTTGGGGTGGTTCAGATGTCGGCGAGCCGCCAGAAGCTGCTGCACGGAAAGCTTCTGCGCCACAACGTCGTGCACGTTGGCCAGGAAGCGCTCTTTCTCGCTGGGATTCAGCTCGATGGTGCGGAAAACATCGGAGAAGTGAAAGCTGTCGACGATGACGCCGGAATCGTTGGAGTAGGCTCCGGCGCGGATGATGTTCATCCCCCACGCTGCGAGCACTCCGGCAACGTCGGCAAACAGGCGCGTGCGGTCGCGGGTGATGACGGTAAGGTCGAAGAGCTGGCGGTTCGGTCGCAGGTCGAGCTGGACCGGATCGCGATCGAGGTCGAGAGCCATCTGGAAATGGTTGCGAATCTGCTCCGGCAGCCGGGTTTGCAGATAGCGCTGCGGCAACCCCTCAAGAAACTGCTTGAGGGCATCATGCTGCGGAGCCGGAACCATGGAGCGGATGCGATTGAGCAGCGTGGGATCGATCGCGGCGTGGTAGCGGGTTTCATCGACCGAACGGTCCATGAAATTCGACGTCGACATATAGAACTGCCAGAGGTTTTCGGCCTTCCACGGCGTCAGCGCATCGGGATTGACGGCCTTGATGTCGGCAAAGGTCATCAGGGTCAGCATCTTCAGAAGCTGCGGACTGCCGATTTTTTCAGAGAATGAGCGCACGTTATCAAGATCGAAGATGTCGCGCCGCATGGCCGAAGACATCTCGAGATGGAGGCGGATGAGTTTGAGGATCGACTCGCGCTCTTCGGGGTCGAAGTCGAGGCGGGCCAGAAAACTATCAGCCAGCTCCACGCTTTGTGTTGCGTGCTCTCCGGTGCGGCGGCCCTTGCCCGTGTCGTGCAGAAGCAGGGCCAGAAAGAAAAGGTCGAGGCGATCGATTTCGGGCAGAAGCTGCGCCAGGCGCTGTTCGTGTTCGTTGGCCGGCTGGCGCAGACCGTGAACGTTGTCGATCACCAGAAATGTATGCTCATCGACGGTGTAGCGATGGTAGCTGTCGCGAATCACGAGCGCATCGATGCCGTGAAACTCGGGGATCAGCATCTCCAAAACGCCGAGCGCGTGCATGGTGCGCAAAGCGTGAGCAGCGTGCGGCCCCAGCAGAACCTCGCGCAGCGCATTCCAGAGGTACGGCCCCTCGGGAATCGAGATGGCGAGGACAGGCAAGGCGTCGGTGATGCGGTCTTCGGCGGCCTGCGAGAGCGTGTAGCCGTGCGTAGCCATCAGCGAGAAGATGCGCAGGATGGCTGCCGTGTCATTGAACTGCGCACCGGGCTGAATGTCGATGCGTCCCTGATCGAGGAGGAAGTCGGTTCCGGCGATGGGCGCGCGGCGGCGGCGGAACTGGCGATAGAAGCTGACTGGCGCGGGCAGGTGTTCCATGAGCAGCGCGGCGCGGCGATAGATCACGCGGGCGTGCCGGTAATACGTGCGCATCCAGTACGAAGGATCGGCAGTGCCGCGAGTCTCGAGGCCGATTGAACGGGCCGCCGCCTCATCCTGCGATTGCCAGTCGAGCGTATTGTCGTCGCGGCCGTGGCGGAAGTGGAGGAAACATCGCGCCGCGGCAAGAAAGTCGAAGGCGGCCTCGGCGTCGCCGCGCGCGCTCTGGAAGACGCCTCCGCGCTGACGCGGCCATTCCTTGGTCTCTTTAAGGTGAAAGAGGATGGCGAACCAGACAGCGAGATGATAATCGCGCAGGCCTCCGGGACAGTCCTTCAGGTTTGGCTCGAGATGGAAGATGGTGTTGCCGTACTTGGCATGGCGGGTGCGCGCAATCTCGCCGAGCTTTTGCGTGATTCCATTCCACTCGCTCAACACGAGATCGGGAAAGGTGACCTGATGGAGTTGCTGGTAGAGAGGAAACTGGCCGGCGAGGAAGCGGCGGTCGAGAGTGGCGAGAGTGAACTCGAGATTATCGGCGTCGAATTTGCCGGCTTCGCGCACCGTTCGGGAGCTGGGGCTGGCCCGCAAGCCAATATCCCACATGCCCTGGATCACGCTGCGAACCGCTTCGTGTCCCTGCTCCTCAGTCTTTTCGTCGGCGAAAGCAAACAGCACATCGATGTCGGAATAAGGGAAGAGATCTTTTCGGCCGTAGCCGCCCAGAGCCAGGAGCGCGACGTTCAGGGGAGGCAGGTCGACGAACGCCCGGCGCCACATTTCAATGAGGATGCGGTCCACAACGGCCGACCGGCGGCGGATGGCGGCCGTACCATCACCGGTGCGTTCACAGGTCTGGCGCACCAGCGCCATCTCCTTGAGATACTGGTCCCTTAGATCGTCGACCTTGAGAACGACTGCACCCATAGTGTGGTTGGTTTGGCCTGCCGCAGCAAGAAAGGATTGTTACAAGCATAAGACATCACTCCTGATATGGGTAGCAATTGATAGGGGCAGAATCGGGCGACGCCGGCGTGGGGCAGGCAAGGCGCGCCGCAAACCTCAAGCACGACAAAGTCCGGCATCGAGCTTTGCGGGCGCAAGAGCCTAAAGCCGCTTGCCTTTGGAGAGGCGCGGGGCAATCGCGGAAGTTGTTCCCCAGCGGTTTCTCTGCGTGGTATTCTGGCGAACCTCGGGGCCAACTTCCCTTCCTCAGGAGGCCAATTGAAAAATCTGGCGGTTCTCACCATGCTGGTTGTCTTGTCCGCGGCATTGGCTCAGGATTCCGGTCTCAAGCCCGTGACCCTCATGCCGGGAGTCGGCAACGTGCACCATCCCGTGTCTACGACCAACCTCGAAGCGCAGCAGTTCTTCGACCAGGGGCTGCGGCTGGTGTACGCCTTCAATCACGAAGAAGCGGCGCGTTCGTTCCAGCGCGCAGCCGAACTGGACCCGAGACTAGCCATGGCCTGGTGGGGCATTGCGCTGGCCGTCGGGCCCAACTACAACATGCCGGTCGATCCTGAGCACGAGAAGATCGCAGAACACGCAATCGAGAAGGCGAGGTCGCTCGACACCGATGCTCCGCAGGTCGAGAAAGACTACATCGACGCCCTGGCGCGGCGCTTTTCGGGTGACGCCAACCCCGACTATGCCTCGCTGAATCTCGAATACTCGCGGGCCATGCGTGCGCTTTCACAGAATTATCCTGACGATCTGGACGCCGCGACTCTGTTTGCCGACAGCATGATGAATCTGCGGCCCTGGAAGCTGTGGAACGCGGATGGGACACCCGCAGAGGGGACAAATGAGATCGTGACGACGTTGGAGAACGTGTTGCGCCGCGACCCGCATCACATCGGAGCGATGCACCTCTATATCCATGCCGTTGAGGCCTCGCCTCATCCTGAGCGGGCGCTGCCCTACGCCAATGAGATCGCGGCACTGGCACCCGCAGCGGGCCACCTGGTTCACATGCCGGCCCACATCTACGAGCGGACCGGCAACTTCGACGGTGCGCGCGCCCAAAATGCGGCCGCAGCCAAGGCCGATGAGGACTTTGCTGCAGCAACGGGGTCGCAGGGCCTGTACATGATGATGTACTACTCGCACAATCTGCACTTCGGCGCGATATCGGCGGCCATGCAGGGCCGATGCGCAGACGCGAAGCGATTTGCCAATCGGCTGGCGGACAATCTGCGTCCTGCCTTGAAAGACATGCCCATGGTTGAGCCGTTTGTGGCCATGCCGCTCGCCATCTCGGTGCGTTGCGGAGATTGGGATGCCGTGCTGGACGCCAGTGAGCCGCCGGCACAAAACCCCACTCTCAAAGCGTTCTGGCTCTACAGCCGCGGAATCGCGCTGCTGGCGCGCGGCAAGGCCGATGAAGCGATGGCCCTGGAACAGCAGCTGGCAGCCATCGAGAAGGCCGTTTCACGCGATGACCTGTACATGCCGCCGGTCGAAAATCACACGTGGCAGATCTACCACATCGCACACGACGTACTGGCGGCGCGCATCGCGACGGCCAAAGGAGATCGGCCGACTGCGATTCAACTGCTGCGCGATGCGGTGGCCGAGCAGGACAGGCTGCTCTATGACGAGCCGCCTGACTGGTATTACCCGGTGCGCGAATCGCTGGGTGGAGTGCTGCTCGAGACCGGCGACCTGAAAGGCGCCGAGCAGGTATTTCGCGACGATCTCGAAAAGAACCCGCGCAATCCACGCTCGCTGTTCGGGCTTTCAGAAGCTCTGACCCGCCAGCATCGCGGCTATGAAGCGTCATGGGTGAAACAGCAGCTGCAAGCGGCGTGGCAAGGCGCCGACGTCGAGCTGAAGGTCTCGGATCTGTAAGCGCGCAAACTCACACTCACTGCGCGAAGGGTTCGAGCTTGTCAGCACGCGGTCACATGCTGCGTGTTAGTGGGGCAATGGAATCGGGCTTTGACGGACCACTACCCGACGGGAGGCCAGCGCCTTGGCGAGGGCTATACTGGATGCCCCAGGAGGCAGCAGATGCCGCTTCAAACCTCAGACGGGGAGATCACCATTCGCGAGGCGCGCCCGGAAGATGCAGCGGCCAGCGGCCAGATTTGTTTCGATGCGTTTGCGGCGATCAACCAGTTGCACGGATTCCCCTGCGATTTTCCCGGGCCCGAGGTCGCGAAGCATGTGCTGACCATGATGTTCTCGCACCCTCATTTCTATTGCATAGTGGCTGAGACGAAGGGGCGGATCGTGGGCAGCAATTGCCTCGACGAGAGGTCTCCGATAGCCGGGGTGGGGCCGATTACCATCGATCCCGAGACGCAGAACCGCGGCATTGGCAGGATGCTGATGCAGGCGGTGCTCACGCGGGCCAGCGAACAAAGGTTCGTGGGCGTGCGCCTGGTTCAGGCGGCGTTTCACAATCGATCGCTGTCGCTCTACGCAAGCCTAGGTTTTGACGTCCGGGAACCGCTGTCGTGTGTTCAAGGACGCACGCTCATAAGGACTGTGCCCGGATGCAACGTACGAGCTGCGCGCGCCGAGGATTTGGCGGCGTGCAACGAGTTGGCGCAGCAGGTGCACGGGTTCCATCGCAGCCGCGAGATCGAGGAAGGCATCGAGCACGGCACAGCCCTGGTTGTTGAGCGCGGAAAGCGTATTACGGGGTATGCCTCTTCCCTGGGCTTCTTCGGTCACGCCACGGCTGAAACCAATCTCGATCTACAGGCGCTGTTCACGTCGGTTGAGTCGTTTGGCGGGCCGGGAATCCTGGTGCCCTCGCGCAACAGCGCGTTCTTGCGCTGGTGCCTGGCCAACGGACTGCGGGTGGTGCAGCCGATGACGCTGATGAGCCTCGGGCTCTATAACGAGCCGTCGGGTTCCTGGATACCCTCGATTTCTTATTGATTTTCGAGCACTGTCTCTCGCGCGACGAGGCGCGGGAAATCAAAGCACGATTTCGCTCGCTTTTCGCGCGCAGTTTACCTGCTGTCGGGCGCTTGTTGCGCAGCTACAGCGCGTTCTCGCCGCGCTCGTCGTTGCGGATGCGGATGGCTTCGTCGATGCGGCTGACGAAGATCTTGCCGTCGCCGATGCGGCCGGTGCGGGCCGCACCCACGATGGCCTGAATCGCCTTCTCTTTCAGATCGTCGTGAATCACCATCTCGATCTTGACCTTGGGCAGGAGATCGACGGTGTATTCGCGGCCACGATAGAACTCGGTGTGACCCTTTTGGCGGCCATGACCGCGAGCTTCGAGTATCGTCATGCCTTCGATGCCTGCTTCAAGCAGCGCATCCTTGACGGCATCCAGCTTCGACGGTTGCAGAACGGCTTCAATCTTCAACATAAGAAGAACTTCCTCGTTCGATAGCCTATCAAAAACGGCTTTCAGCTATCAGCCTCAGCGTTCACATTCGAAATCGAATGGTATCGTACTCCCCCTGACCCCTGCTGAGCGGAGAGCTGAAAGCTCACAGCTGATCGCTGAAAGCTAGCTGTTGAAATCGTACCCTTCTTCGCCGTGTTGCGAGAGATCGAGCCCGGCGACTTCGTCTTCAGGAGCGACGCGGAGCCCCATGACCTTGTCGATGACGAAGAGAAGGACCAGCGTGCCCACAATGGAGATTCCCCAGGCCATGCCTACCGCGGCAAACTGGTGACCAATCTGGCCCCAGTTCCCGTCCATCCAGCCCGTCGGTTTGCCGGGACCGTACACAGGATTGATGAGATAGGTTGCGAAGACGCCGGTCAGCAGCGCTCCCAGCGTTCCGCCCGCGCCGTGAACGCCGAAGGCATCGAGCGAGTCGTCGTAGCCGAAGATCGACTTGACCTTGAAAACCATGAAGGAGCAAAAGAACCCGGCGAGGAGGCCGATGGCCAGGCTCGACATGGGCTGCACGAATCCCGACGCGGGAGTGATGGCCACCAGTCCGGCGACGGCTCCGGAGATGGCGCCCAGCGCGGTGGGCTTGCCGTTGTGGCGCCATTCGAAGATGGTCCAGCCGAGCGCAGCTGCAGCGGTGGCGAAATGCGTATTCACGAAGGCGCTGGTAGCCAGGCCGTTGGCCGCCACGGCGCTGCCCGCGTTGAATCCGAACCAGCCCACCCACAGCAGACATGCGCCAATAAAGCTCAGCACGAGCGAATGCGGCGGCATGGCAGTGTGCGGGTAGCCGATGCGCTTGCCCATATAGAGCGCGCAGACCAGCGCCGAGACTCCGCTGGTGATGTGGACTACCGTGCCACCGGCGAAGTCGAAGCTGGGTATGTGATTTCCTGCCGAGTTGAACAGACCGCCGACGCCCCAGACCATATGCGCCATCGGCGAGTAGACGAAGATCGACCAGAGGGAAAGAAAAACCGCCATGGCGCTGAACTTCATCCGCTCAGCAAATGCGCCGCAGATCAGCGCCGGAGTGATGATGGCGAACATGAGCTGGTAGATCATGTAGGTCTGCTCGGGAATGGTCGCAGCATAATCCGGATTGGGATGGAGCGAGACGCCGTGCAGAAACAGGTGCTCGAAACCGCCGATGAACATGTTCCCGTGGCCGAATGCCAGCGAGTAACCCACGATGGCCCAGATGATTGTGACCAGGCACATCATGGCGAAACTCTGCATCATGGTAGCGAGAATGTTCTTCTTGCGCACCAGTCCGCCGTAGAAGAGCGCCAGTCCCGGTCCGGTCATCATCAGCACCAGGGCAGCCGAGGTCAGCATCCAGGCGTTATCGCCGGCCGACTGCGCGCTCTGAACCGCCTGCTGCAGTGCGGCAATCTGAGCTTGTGTCGCAGGCGCCGAGGCCGATGCCCCAGGCTGGGTGAGGGCCAGTGCCGGGCAGGCGATGAGGGCGAACACAACAAACATCTTCGAAAGTCGATGGAACATGCAGTTTCCGCTCCAGGAGTCGATCGCGCGCAGGGCGCGGAGCAATGAGTTGAGATTCAGACAACTGATGGAAAGACGCCAAGACGAACCGCGGCATTACAGACCGGCTGAGGCGCCCGGAGGGCGTCACCGCAAGAATGATATAGAAGCGTGGCTTGGCTCTTCCTGTCATTTTATAAAGACAAGATTTATGAAGACAAGAAAACAAGGCAGGTCTCGGAATATTCCGATTGCTTTTTCATGTGCCGGTCGGCTCGCGCAAAAACCGGGCGCAAGAAGTTGGAAAACCGCGGAGACAACGCCTTCGGGCTCAGCGAATGCGCGTATCCGGTCTGCCAGGCGATGGGATAAGATGCTTGACGACGCAATTCTAGCTTGTTATGTCAGTTCTCAAGTCCGTGCGATTGACGGCTCTCTTGTCAATGGCCATGACCTCTCTTGCAATGAGCGGGCTGGCGCAAACGGCCACTGCGCCAGCAAGCGGATTCAAGGCCGAAGAGACGCTCTTGGGGCCGTTTTACTGGTACGAGCCGATGCGGGGAATGGCGCCCGGCACTGTAACCGTGAGCGCCGATGGGCGTCATGTAGCATATTTCGAGCGCGGCACAGGCTGTGCGCCCGTTGGGTCAAAGGTTTGCATTTTCGTCGACGGCCACCCGAACCCGGTGGGCGATAAGGTTTCGGTTGATGAACTGGCAATCAGCGGCGATGGCAAACATGTCGTCTACATGGCCTCGCAAGGCAGGCGGTCCTGGCTCGTGGTCGACTGGCAGGCGCGCCCAGAATGCGCAGGATGTGCGGGCACCAATTTGAAGCTCAGTCCCAACGGAGAACGCATCGCATTCATGACGGGGGAGGGCGACCGGAAGCAGGCGTGGTATTGGATGACAGTGGACGGGGTGGCCGGTCCGAAATACGACCAGGTGACCAACCTAATATTCAGTCCCGACAGCAACCGTGTGGCGTATGCGGCAAGGACAGGCAAGAGGTGGGTGGCCGTCGTTGATGGCCGTCCCGGGCCGGAGTGCGAAGCAGTCTGGGGGCCAGCTTTCAGCCCGGATAGCAAGCGCGTAGTTTATGTGGCGCGGAATGACAAGGAGTGGTCGGTCGTCGTGGACGGACAAGCGGGTGCGGCGTACGCTGCGCTTCCAACTGATGCGGTGATCGGAGCGCAGCCGATCGGGTCAGCCGACTTGATCCCGGCGATCTGGTCGAAGATGGATGGCCAGCTTGCCGGCACCTACGACGAATTGGGGACCGATGTTCTTAGTCCGATCGGAAACCAGTACGTCTTCCCGGTAGTGTTCAGCGCTGACAGCAGACATTTTGCGTACGTGGCCTGGACTCGTGGAGGTTGGGTGGTGGTCGAGGACGGCAAAGAGGGGCAAAGCGCCATGAAGATCGGAGTTGGCTCTCCCGCCATCGGTCCAAACGGCGAGCTGGCCTATTCGGCGAAGACTTGCTGTTCGGTGAAGGAAGGCCCGTGGAAGGTGGTCGCTAACGGCCGCGAGAGTGCAGACGGGTACGACAAGCTATTTAACCCGAGTCTCAGCCCCGACGGCAAGCGGGTAGCGTTTGCCGCCGAGAAAGTGGAATTCGGAAAGATGCAGGATTGGGTTTTTGTCGTGGACGGGCAGATAGACGCGAGGAACGTCGCCATCGGCAACTGGACCTTCAGCGCCGACAGCAAGCATGTGGCCTATGTGGCACAGCCTCACCAGGGGTTCAGCCTCGATTACCCTTGGGGCGGCGGGGAGTGGGTGGTATTTCTCGACGGTAAGGCTGGAGCGGAATACAGCGTTGTCCTTCCCGGTTCATTGCGTTTTGGCAGTGATGGAGCGCTGGAGTTTCTCGCTGTTCGGAAAGAGGGACATTCCATGGTGGAGAATCACGGCTCGCTTTATCGCGTCCGATACACTCCGGCACCCTAGCCCGCAACCTGAAAGTGAAAAGGAGAATTAGCTGAGGGCCCATCTTGTCCTCCGCTGCTAGCGCTGGAGTTATAGTAGAGCCATGGCGCCAACCGTCGAGCGCGATCACTATCTATTCGGATCTCTGGAGAGCAGCGCCAAGAACCGCACCAGAGTGAACGAAGTAAGCTACGGCTACGAACAGCCGGAAGGCGTCCTTCTTACTTCGCTGGATTTTGCGGTGAATTGGGTGCGCAAGAGTTCGATATGGCCGATGACCTTCGGGCTGGCCTGCTGCGCGATCGAAATGATGTCGATGGGCGCGGCGCGATTCGATATTGCGCGATTCGGCGCTGAGGTCTTCCGGCCGTCTCCGCGCCAGTCCGATCTTATGATCGTGGCGGGTCGAGTTTCGCAGAAGATGGCGCCGGTGCTGCGCAGGCTGTATGACCAGATGCCTGAACCCAAATGGGTCATCTCCATGGGCGCGTGCGCTACCTCAGGCGGCGTATTTAACAATTACGCACTGGTACAAGGGGTAAATCAGGTAGTCCCGGTCGATGTCTATGTTCCCGGATGCCCGCCACGGCCCGAGCAACTGATCTACGCAATTTCGCTGCTGCAAGAGAAGATCCAGCGCGAGCCGCGCAGCCTGCTCAAGACGCTGAACGCCGGTTGAGGATGGCGCACAAGAACGCGAGCGTTGCACGCTGAACCAACTGAGACGGCCGGGACCCTGGAATCATGAGGGCGGACGAAGGGTTTTGGTCGCGACGTCCGGTTGAGAATTTCCCTCTTCATGATCATAAGTCCATGAATTTAAATGGTTAATTCAATAGGCTTGGCGCTCGGGACCCACTCCTCACGGCAAGGGTGCTTTCGTGGGAGCATTTCTTTGTTTTGTGAGGCGCAAGTGGCACATATACTGGAGATGTTGCATTTTAACTCCCCTTTCAACAAGCCATGATATGGCGAAATTCTTTAGCCGAAATTCGGAGGTGTAGCTGATGTATGCGAAAGATTTGAAATGGACTTGCCTATTGGTGCTTGCAGTTTTGGCGGCGTTTGTGCCCGCTGGCGTGAAGGCCCAGGGGCCGAACGGCCAGCCGTCGCGTTGGGATATTTTTGCCGGTTATAGTTATCTGGCGCCGAAGGGAACCGTCCAGGTTCCTGTTTCGGGCGGAACGACTACACCGTACTCCTATAACGCCGTGAACCTTGGCGGCGACTTCAGCGTCGCCTACTACTTCAACAAGTACGTGGGCCTCCAGGGAGAATATGCCGAGCACGAGTGGGGCACCGTGAGCACGACCGGCAGCAACATCGGCACGCACGGTAATGATGACGGATTCCAGACCTTCGCCGGCGGCGTGATCTTCCGGTTTCCCACCGAGAACATTACCCCCTTCGTCCACGCCCTGTTTGGCGGAGCGGTGGTGAACGGGCCGTACTTTGAACCGAACAAGCTCGGTCCTGATATTACGGTTGGCGGCGGCATGGACTACGACCTGCCGTGGATGAATCATCGTTTCGCGCTGCGCATTTTCCAGGCAGACTACGAGTACATGCATGCCGACTTCGGCCAGCAGCCCTATCCTCCCGGACCGACGGGCGGAGTCGCCAACATTAATGCGGCGCGCTTGAGCGCGGGTATTGTCATTCATGCCGGCACAATTGCTCCGCCGCCTCCGGTGACACTGGCCTGCTCGGCAAGCCCGCAATCGGTTTTCCCGGGTGAGCCGGTCAACCTCACGGCTACCGCGGGTACGCTCAATCCCAAGGACCACGTGATCTATACGTGGACGGGAACGGGCGTGACCGGAAACGGGACCACCGCGACGGTGGCAACAGCGAACCTGGCTCCCGGCCAGTACACCGTGCAGTGCAACGTAAAGGAAGGCAAGCCCGGCAAGGAAGGCCTGAAGCCATGGGAGACAGCCAATGGCTCGACGACCTTCACGGTCAAGGATTTCGAGCCGCCGACGATCAGTTGCTCGGTGAATCCGACCACGCTCAAGCCCGGCGATACAGCGACCATCACGTCGGTTGGCGTGAGCCCGCAGAATCGGCCGCTGACCTACAGCTACTCGGCAACAGCCGGCACGGTGAACGGCAGCGGCACCACGGCTGAGTACTCTTCAGCGGGCGCTCCGACGGGCGCAGTAGGCATCACCTGCAACGTCTCTGACGACAAGGGCCACTCGGCCAGCGCATCGTCGAACCTGACGATCGCCGCTCCTTATGTGCCTCCGCCGCCGAAGACCCAGGCGCTGTGCACGCTCAGCTTCGCTACCGACAAGAAGCGGCCGGAGCGGGTGGACAACGAAGCCAAGGCCTGCCTGGATCAGGTGGCTCTTGACCTGAAGCAGCAGACCGACGCCAAGGCAGTGGTGGTGGGCGAGCAATCGTCTGACGAGGCCGCCAAGGTGGCCAAGCAACAGGCTTACGCCGCCAAGCACAAGCACGCCAAGGTGGATCTGGTCGCTTCGCAGCGCGCCGTGAACGCCAAGGACTACCTGGTGACGGAGCAGGGTATCGACGCTTCGCGCATCAGCGTGGCCACAGGCACGACCGATGGGCAAACGGTAGAGAACTACCTGGTGCCAGCGGGTGCGACCTTCGCCAACGACGTGACCGGAACGACGCCGGTTGACGAAACCGCGGTGAAGGCGCAAGAGCGGAAACCGCTGGCTGAGAAGCACCACAAATCAGCCAAGAAGTCGCAGTAACTAGTTAGGGCTCCGCGAACCTCCGAGTTGAACTCCGGGTTCGCGGAACCGGCAAACATTCCTTACACTGACAAGAGGCTAACCAGCGAACCTGGTTAGCCTCTTGTGCTTATGGGCCCTTGTTTTCCACAGCACAGCCGACAACCGCCCCGGATCGTGGCTCAGGAGACGCGTAGAAACGATGTGCGCTCCGACACACTTGTTGCCAATCCTTCGGTGATAGCTTGAACGGGATGTAAGATGCTAATTGGCTCCGCATTCCGCGCCGATGTGCCAGTCGAGTGCTTGTTCGCTGCTCCATTCTCTCCTCTCTAAAACTGCCCTTCGACTGGCATCCGCGTAATCTTCGGAGACAGAGGAGGATTTTTTGAAGATGTTGCCGCGAACACTCAATTCCGGTTTTCTGCTGCTGGCGCTGACGTCGCTGGCCCTTGCACCCATGGGTTGCAAGAAGGCTCCGCCCATCACCTTGTCATGTAATGCGACAGCTCCCTCCCTTTTCCAGGGCGAGCCACAAACGGTGAACGCAACTGCCGGTTCGGTGAGCACGAAGAAAAACAACAACGTGATTTACAGCTGGAGCGGCGATGGTGTCACCGGAAATGGCGCCACAGCAGCCGTGAACACAGCTTCACTGGCCCCAGGCTCCTACACGGTGAAAGCCGATGTGAAAGAAGGCAAGAAAGGCAAGGAAGGACTGAAGCCGGGCCAATCGGCGTCGTGCTCAGCCTCGTATACGATTAAGGATTTCGAGCCGCCCACGATCAGCTGCTCGGCAAGTCCGACCACCATCAAACCCGGCGATACTGCTACCGTCACTTCGGTTGGCGTAAGCCCGCAGAATCGTCCGCTGACCTACAGCTACACGGCAACTGCCGGCACGGTAAACGGCAGCGGCACCACAGCGGCCTACTCTTCAGCAGGCGCGCCGACGGGCGCGGTGGGAATCACCTGCAACGTATCCGACGACAAGGGCCACTCGGCCAACGCATCGACCAACCTGACGATCACGGCTCCTTATGTGCCTCCGCCGCCGAAGACGCAGGCGCTGTGCACCATGAACTTTGGCGCCGACAAGAAGCGGCCCGAGCGGGTGGACAACGAAGCCAAGGCCTGCCTGGATCAGGTGGCACTCGACCTGAAGCAGCAGACCGACGCCAAAGTCGTGGTGGTGGGCGAGCAGGACTCGCAGGAAGCCGCCAAGGTGGCCAAGCAGCAGGCTTATGCTGCCAAGCACAAGCATGCCAAGGTGGATCTGATCGCTTCGCAGCGCGTCGTGAACGCCAAGGACTACCTGGTGACAGAGCAAGGCATCGAGGCCTCGCGCATCAGCGTAGCCACGGGCACGACGGATGGTCAAACGGTAGAGAGCTACCTGGTGCCTGCGGGCGCCACCTTCGCCAACGACGTAACCGGAACGACCCCGGTTGATGAAACCGCGGTGAAGCCGCAGGCGCGCAAGCCGCTGCCTCAGAGGCATCACCACAAAGCAACCAAGGCTGCGAAATAATGCGATCCGGCGGGTCTGGGTGTTCTGGAGAGCTTTGACCCGCAGGGACCTCACCAACGACGCATCCTCGGTACTCAGTTGAGGCTGACCGGCGTAACTCCCGGTCGGCCTCTTCGTTTTTCTGCTCCACTTTGACTATTCTTGTTAAACATGCAGGAGTTTTATTCGGCCTCAATGATCGTGAATCCATTGCTGCGCCTGTTGGACCGCCGGGCGCGAATTCCCATATTGCTCTTGTGCTTGCTGCGAGCTGCCGTTCTGCCGGCGCAAGGCTCGGCACAGGGATCGTGGAGCGTCGCCGGTCCCGACGGCGGCGATGCGCGAGCCTTCGCTGCTGCGCCCGGTGATCCGGCGCATCTTTATCTGGGCACGACCAATAGCTGGCTGTATGAATCGAAGGATGAGGGTGGCGCGTGGCATCGTCTGGCCAAGCTCGACCAGGCCGACGGCTTCGTGCTCGACAGCATCGTTGTCGATTCCGCCAATCCGTCGAATTTGCTGGTAGGGGCATGGAAAGACAGCGACAATGGCGGCCTGTGGATGAGCCACGATGGAGGCCGCACCTTCACCGAAAACCCGCAATTCAAAGGGAAGCCGGTTCACGCGCTGGTGCAGGCAGCTTCAGATCCACACATCATGATTGCCGGCACGCTGGAAGGCGTCTTCCGCTCAGCCGACTCAGGAGCGACCTGGGACAAGATCAGTCCTGCGGGGAGCCGCGAGATCCACAATATCGAATCGCTGGCGATCGACCCGCAAAATCCCGACACCATCTATGCGGGCACCTGGCATCTGCCCTGGAAGACCGCCGATGGCGGCAAGACCTGGCACAACATCAAGCAGGGCATCATTGAAGATTCCGATGTCTTCTCGATCATCGTCGACTCCGCGCATCCCAAAATCGTTTATCTGAGCGCCTGCAGCGGCATTTACAAGAGTGAGAATGGGGGCCTTCTGTTTCGCAAGATCCAGGGCATCCCATCGGAGGCGAGGAGAACGCGCAGCCTGGAGCAAGACCCGGAGAACCACAACGTGGTCTATGCGGGTACAACTGAAGGGCTCTACAAAACGGTGAATGCCGGCAAGACCTTCGCGCGCGTGACCGATGAGAACGTGGTTGTGAACGACGTGTACGTCGATCCAGGAGACGCGAATCGCGTGCTGCTGGCCACCGACCGCAGCGGTGTGCTGACCAGCCGGGACGGGGGCGCGAAATTCAGCGCGTCGAACGAGGGCATCTCAGAGCGCAAGGTTGCGGCGCTGCTGGTCGATCGCAACGACCCAAACCGGCTCTATGCCGGCGTGGTCAACGATAAAACCTACGGCGGGGTCTTTCGATCGAGCGACGCGGGCGCGCATTGGGAGCAGATGGGTGACGGGCTCGATGGCCGTGATGTCTATTCCCTGGCCCAGACCAAAGACGGCGCGATCGTGGCGGGCACCAGCCACGGCGTCTTCATTCTCGCCCCGGCGAACAGTAATTCAGATCCGCCGCCATCCGGTGCGGAGAGTTCTCCGCCGGCGGCGAATGCGCCGTCAAGCGACACGAGCCATGACGTCACGACGTGGCAGCCACGCAACACCATCGCCAACACCGAGATGAAGGTCTCCACCGAGACCGTGCGCGGCACGCACGTCAACATCGAAAAGCAGGTGAAGGCCGCGGTCGTCGAACTGCAAAGCCCGGTCAACGCGCTTGACGTGTCGGGAGACGTGTGGGTGGCGGCGACGGGCTATGGGCTGGTGACGAGCCACGATCAGGGCGCGACCTGGCAGGGCGGGCCGGTGATGGGGCTGGGCGATTACCTGACCGTGACCGCGAACGGCGAGAACTTTGTGGCCGCGCGCAACGACAGCGTGGTGATCTCGAAAGACTCCGGCCAGACGTGGTGGCCCATGGGCGTACCCACCATGCTGACGCATATTCACCGCGTTGCTTTTTCATCCGACGGCACGCTCTGGCTGGGCGCGCGCGAGGGCCTCTACTACACGCGCGACCTGGGCAAGACATGGATGTGGATTCAGCGGCTGCCACTGCGCGACGTGGACGATCTCAACTTCGACGAAACATCGCACAAGCTGCTGGCCAGCTCGAAGTCGAGCGACGTGATCTACGCCATCGATCCCAAAACCAACAAGTGGGACTGGTGGCAGACGGGCTACCCGATCGACCTGATTCGTGTCGCGGGCAATCGCCTGGTGGCCGCGTCGCTCGATGACGGCGTGCTTCTTGGGCCGAGGACCGCACCTGCCCAACCCGATCAAGGCGCCGGCGTCACGGCCAAGCAATAAGCCTGCTTTATTGCAGGGTGAACGCCTTGTCGACGATGGCGTTGGGGCTGCGGCCGGCCGGCAGCAAGGTAAAGGCGAAGCGCTCGCCGTAATTGCGAGGAGAATTCGGCAGTTGCTCGACGGCCGTCCGCACCACGGCCACATCGCCGGAGCGGCTGTCGACGACAAAGAGCAGGTGCCCCGCGGCGGAGAACGCCAATGCCGCCGGTCCGTCGCCCACGTGAATCGAACTCAGCCGCCTGCCGTCCTCGATGGAGTACGCCGTCACCTCCTGTGATCGCTGGTTGGCAACATAGAGCAGGGCATTATCGCGCGAGACCAGCCCGCGGACCGGGTCGGCGCCGATCATGTAGGTATCGCCAACCTCGTCGGTGGTGTTGTAGATCTCCGAGACCGAATCGGAGAGCGAATTCGAAGCAAAAATCTCGCCTCCATCCGGCTTCAAGGCCAAATCGACCGGCGCGCGGCCCACATCCATCAGCGCTTCGAGCCGATCGGGAAGAGCCGGATGCGCTTCGGGCTGCGCCAGCGCGATCACCGCGACCTGGTGCCCCGCCGAACAGGGGACAAATGTCTTCGAGGAATCGGGAAGAATGACAACGCCGGCTGCACCGGGGCAGCCTTCGAAAACGGAGCGTACGCGGCCGCTCGCGGGATCGATAAGGGTAACGGAGTTTCCGCGGCGATTGGCCACAACCAGCGTCTTGCCGTCGGGGGCGATGCCGGCGGCCGCAGGCTGCTCGCCGGCGCCAATCTGCGCCGTCTCGCGCCGGGCTTTCAGATCCACAACCGAAACCGAATTGGAGCCTGAATTGGCAACGAAGGCGCGCGCGCCCGCTTGATCCACCGCGATGGAGACCGGTTGCCGATGGAGTGGAATCGTCGCCACCACCGCGTTATGCTCGGCATCGATCACTGAGATCGAGCCATTGCCATCGGCGGGGCCGGCATTCACTACGTAGATTTCATCGCGCGTGGGGCTGGCAGCCAGGGCCACGGGATTGTGCCCCACCTGCAACTCGCGATCGATGCGGACATTTACAACGTCGAGCACTGTGACCGTGTCGCTGCCGCCGTTGGTCACGTAGGCGTATTCGCGGTAGTTCGGCGGGTATTGCGGAAAGTCGTGCGTCCGGCAGCCGGCGAGGGCGAATGCCGCGAAGGCTGCGGCCAGCCCAAGCGCATTTCCAGCGGTCGCTCGAGCCCCACTGACCACTGACCGCCCATTCCTGATCACTGCCGGCTCACTGTCTGTCTTCCACCGCAACCCCGCGCGGCATCCGGCGTCCGACGACCAGAGCAATCTGCCCCAGCTCCTGCATCATCACGCTGAATTGCGCAGGGTAAATGGACTGGGGTCCGTCGGAAAGCGCCTTTTCAGGATGGTCGTGCACCTCGACCATCACGCCATCAGCTCCGGCGGCGACTGCCGCTCGCGCCATCGGCAGCACGCTGTCGCGGCGGCCGGTGCCGTGGCTGGGGTCGACGAGGATGGGCAGATGGCTGACGTGGCGAAGCGCGGGCACAATACTAAGGTCGAGGGTATTGCGCGCGTGGTCGGCAAAGGTGCGCACCCCGCGCTCACAGAGGATGACTTCGTAGTTGCCCTCACTCATCACGTACTCTGCGGCCATCAGAAACTCTTCCATGGTCGCGCTCATGCCGCGCTTGATGAGGACAGGCTTTCGCAGTTGCCCGGCTTTCTTGAGCAGGGAAAAATTCTGCATGTTGCGCGCGCCGATCTGCACCACGTCGGCCCACTCGGCGACCAGGTGAAGGGTTTCGGAGTCGAGAGCCTCGGTAACGATGGTCAGGCCGAACCTTTCCCTGATCTCCGACATGATTTTCAGGGCTTCGAGACCGAGGCCCTGAAAAGCGTACGGAGAGGTGCGAGGCTTGTAGGCGCCGCCGCGGAAGAACTGCGCCCCCGACGCGGCTACCTGCTCCGCGATGGCGAATGCCTGGTCGTGGCTTTCGATGGAGCAGGGCCCGGCTACCACGGCCAGGTCGCGGCCGCCGATGGCAGCGCCGTTGGCAAAGCGGACGACGGTGTCTTCTTCTTTTACGTCGCGGCTGGCCAGCTTGTAGGCCTTGGAGACACGGATGACTTCGGCGACTCCGGAGAGCGACTCGAGATTGCCGCGGTTGAATTCGCCCTGATTGCCGGTAATCCCGATCGCGGTGCGCTGCGCGCCGGGAAGGGGATGGGGACGGAACCCCAATTGAACAATATGGTCGCAGACCGCCTGGATTTCCTCCGGCGTGGCCTGCGCCTTCATCACCACCAACATGACTGGCCCTCGAACACCCAGTCTACCGGCCGGTCACCGAGTCAGCAAGTCCGCATGTCACAGGTGGTTAGGGGCTTGCCGGGACCGGCTACCCCGTGGTTTCAACCTCAGCGTCCTTCTGGACGAGGTACTCCTCGAGCAGCACGCTGACCAGCACGGCGGTGGGGATGGCCACCATGGCTCCCACGACGCCCTCGAGAGCTGAGCCGAGGAGCAGAGCCACGAAGATGCCGAGAGCGGGAAGGTTGACGCGGCTGCGCATGATCCAGGGGACAAGGAAGTAGTTTTCCAGGCTGAGATACAAGGCAAAGAAGATGGCCACGCCGAGGACGCGTCCCCAGGAGTCGATGGCGGCCACCAGCAGCGCCAGCACCAGCGAGATGGCCGCGCCGAGAACAGGCACGATGTTGAGCAGCCCGGTAAGGACGCCGAGCGCGTAGGCATAGCGCAGATCGAGCGAGAGGTAAACGATGGTGCTGGTCAATCCGAGGATGAGCATCAAACTGACCTGGCCGAGAAGCCAATTGCCCATGCGTCCGGCGGCCCGCTGCAAGGCTCCATCCAGGCGGCGGCGCCGCTCAGCCGGGAAAAACGACAGGACCCAGTGATAGGCCTGGTCGCCTTCGATCAGGAAGTAAAGGGTGAGCACCAGGCAGACGACAATTCGGCCCAGACCGCCAACCCAGTTCTTTGCCAATTTGAGCACGTCGGTAGCGCCCTGGGCGGCAGCGTCCTGTGTTCGCGAGACGATGTCGGCGGTGTTGATGCGTTCGGCGAAGGGAATCTGGTGGAACTTGAGCAGCAGCGCGGGGAGCCGGGTGGGCATCTCGCCGCTGAACCCCTGGAGATCGTGAACCACGGGCGGAAAAGCCAGGCTGCAGAAAACGACCAGCAGCGCGACCAGGGCCACAATGGGGAAAAAGATCGCCGCCTTGCCGGGAAGCGGATGCCATCGGCCGATCTGCACCTTCGACGTGGCCTGCACCAGCGGCAACAGGACTGCGGCGAACAGAGCCGAAACGTAGAGCAACACCAGCACGTCGCGGAGGAGCCAGGCCAGATAAAGCGCCAGGGCCAGGGCGAAGACGAAGACGATGTTGCTGCGAGTGATGCGGGCGCTTTCGTGGGTGGTGGTCATGCGAGCCATCTTTCCATGCTGAATGAGATGCCGCGAGCGAATCGCCGGCGGCAATCTGACCCCTGGCCCCTGTTATTGTCCGCCGCCCAGCAGCGAGCCGACGATGCCGCCCACGATTCCGCCGCCAACCGTTGCAGGCGCCTGCTCCCGGGTATGCGGAATGTACTCGTAGATCTGGTGCGCGAGGCGCGAGATGGGCAAGGTCTGCAGCCACACGGTTCCCGGGCCCACGAGCTGGGCCAGAAAGATGCCGTCGCCACCGAAGATCATGTTCTTGATGCCGGGCACGGTGGTGATGGTGAATCCGACCGTGGATTGAAATGCGCCCACGTGGCCGGGATGCACGCGCAGAACCTCACCCGGTTGCAGGTTCTTCTGGATCAGCTCGCCGGAGAGCTCGAGCCACGCGGTGCCTACGCCGCTGAGTTTCTGCAGCAGGAATCCGTCGCCGCCAAAGATGCCTGCGCCAAGCGACTGCTGGAAGCCCAGGGTGATGGTTACCTGCGGCGTAGCGCAGAGAAAGCCGTGACGATGGATGAGGTATTCGGGGCCCTGGCCCAGCTCGACAGGCACGATGTGGCCGGGCACCTTGGTGGCGAAAGAGACCACCCCGGGATACTGGAAGGCGCGGTACTCCGTCATGAAGATGCTGGCGCCGGCTACCGCGCGCTTGAGCACGCCGAAGATGCCGCCGCCGCCACCCATCTGCGTGTGGGTGGTCATCTGGATTGAGGCAGTCATCCACGAAAGCTCGCCGCTTTCAGAAAAGATGCTTTCGTTGGGCTGGAGCTCGACTTCGAGAACCGGCATGGTGGTGCCGAGGGTGCGGGTCTGCATGGGAACGGCCTCCTGATGGAAACAGTGTATAGCTACCCCACCGAGCACAAATCGCTCGCCGGGGACCCGGCAGGGGCCGAAGACAGCGGTCAAGGGGACGAGGCAGCGGGAAAACTCAGGCTGTTGGCCAGCAGACAGCGCAACGCCTGCCACTCATGCTCCCTCGCTCACGGCTTTTCGCGATGGGCGATCACGTAATCCTTGATGCGGTCATAGACGTCGGCGGACAGCACACCGCGATCGAGCAGGTCCTGCTTGGTGCGGTAGGGACGGAAGCGCACAATGCGCCCGGCCCAGCTTGGCGTCATTCCGGGAACCTTGAGGAGCTGTTCGATGCTTGCGCGGTTGATATCGACGCGCGCTTCAGGAGCTGGTGCGGACTTTGCGGCCGGCGCCGGCAGAGAAGATTTGGATTGCGCGAGACACGCCTGGGCGCACGGGGTGGACAGACCGAAAAGGAAGAGAGTTGCGCTGGAGAATGCCGTCCATCGAGCCCGAGTGCGCATAGATTCAGCCTCGTGTTGCGGTGCACTGGTCGAGATGAGCCAGCACATGTGGCCATGCGTCCTCGTGCCGTTTCTTCGATTCCTCATCGGGAAAGCCGGCGTGGGTCAGACGCAGCAGGGTACCGTTGACGCGTGGAGTGAGCTCAACCGTGACCCGAGTCTCCGCGCCTTTCGTCGCGGCCGTAACCCAGGTGAGTTCGACCAACCCAGGCCTCTCGAGGCGAAGGAAACGACCGTAATGAGGATGGCGCCGGCCCTCAAATTCTGTCTCAAAGAAAAAGGCCGTATTGACCGATGGCTGCATGATCACCGAACCCGGGGCGGCAAACCACAGATCGAATTGCTCGGTCCACGCGCAGAACAGCCTTTCAGCGGAGGCCTGCATTTCGCACTCGCATGTGAAAGAGGACGCAGGCTGGGCCCGCGGGTCGGCTGACATACCCAAGAATTCTCCCACCCCCGGCCATTTTCGCGCTATGGATCGCGACCGGCGCGCTAAACCTGCAAAAATATCGGTATGGCATCTTCCCCCGCCGCTCCCCCGGCTGCCGGCCAAGGCCGATCGCGCACCTTCGGCAAGACTCAGCTTCTGTTCCTCGCCGTTCTCTTCGCTTTGCTGGCCCTGTGCGTCGTCTTGTCGTTCACAACGCGCGGCGCCATGACCTATCTGAATCAGAAGGGCCGCGGCGCCGGCGAGGCGCAGTCTCTGGTCGACACGCAGCCCTGGCAGACGGCGCAGGCGCTGGCCCCGCTGGCTGTCTCTGCCGAGGAAGAGGCGTTCGCTCGCGAGGCCGAGCACCTGGCTGGTCACGAGGTGGACCAGGCCTTTGCGCAAGCCCTTCGCCAGGAGCGCCTGGATGCTCAGCACAAGACGCTTACCGGAGAAGCGCAGGCGCTTTCGCAGAAGGTTGCGCAACTCGAGCAGTTGCGTCAGCAGGACGAGGCGCTGGTCGACAGCCTGACAGCCAAGACCGCCGGCCCCAAAGGAGCAAAATCGAGCAGCGCCTCCAGCTCCGATGCCGACGACCTCGAGGTAGCCAAGGCCCAGTTGGCGCTCGACAGCGACGAACTGGCCAATTCGCAGCGCGACCTGGCGCGCGCTTCAGGCGACCACAGCGAGCAGATCCAGGAAGAGCTGGCAGCGCACGAATCCGCGATCAAGCAGTACGAGAGCCGGGCTGCGGCTGAAGGCCAGGTTGCGGTGGTTTCCGCGTCGCAGAACCACACTCTGGCGATGCGCGTCGGCGCGTGGTTCAAGCAGCGGGATCGCGAAAAACTGATCGAACAGGCGCTTGATGAGGCGCAAAATGACGCGCGCAGCCTGAGCGCTGAGCACAGTGCGCTGGAGGCAAAGGCAAACGCGGCTGAGGCCCCCGGAGCGGCGCCGGATCGGGCTGCCCAACTGCAGTATCTGAAAGACCGAAGCACGGAGCGCCAGATCCTGACCATCGGTGACGACCGGCTGCAAACAGAGCAGCAACTCGCCGCCGTGTACGGCAAATGGCTCGCGCAGGTAAAGCTGCAGCATCGGATCGTGCTTCACCTGATCTTGAGTTCGGCCGAGCTGATTCTCGTGATCCTTTTGGGAATGCTGGTGTGCGACGCGCTGGTGCGCCACTGGCTGGCTCGGCCCGCAATCGAAAACCGGCGCATGGCTACGCTGCGCAGCGTTCTGGTGATCTCGATCCAGGCGCTGGGCGTGGTGCTCATCCTGCTGGTTGTGTTTGGCGCGCCGCAGGAGACGCCAACCATCCTGGGCCTGGCCACCGCCGCGCTCACCATTGCCCTGCAGGACTACATTCTCGCGTTTCTGGGCTGGTTTGTGCTGGTGGGGAAAAACGGCATTCACGTTGGCGACTGGGTCGAGATCAACGGGGTGAACGGCGAGGTCGCCGAGATCGGACTGATGACGACCACTCTGCTCGAAACCGGGGGACTGGCCGATCATGGACTGCCCACCGGCCGGCGCATCACCTTCATGAATGGTTTTGCGATTCGCGGGCAGTACTTCAACTTCTCGACTGCCGGCCAATGGATGTGGGACGAGATCACGGTGAGCGTGCCTGCCGGCGCCGATATCGATGCATTGATGAAAGAGCTGGAGAAGGCTGTCGTTGCGCAGACGCAGGAAAATACCCGGCTCGCCGAGCAAGAGTGGAAGCACACAGGGCGCGGTGAGGGCCTGAGCCGGTTCAGCGCGGAGCCCGTGGTTACCGCGCGGCCGTCAGGCTCGGGAACCGACCTTCATCTGCGCTACGTAGCCTCGGCTTCGAGCCGGTTCGAATTGCGAAACCGGCTGTATGAGGCATTGGCGGGACTGCTGCATGTGAAGGCAGACGCGGCCGGCGCCGGCGCGCAAGCATAGGCTCAGTGGAAATCAATCAGGCAGGCCGCTACTCCGAACGACAGTACGGCTATCAGAACCGACCCGATCATCAGCGCGCGACGGCCTTCTCCTCTGGCGGTCACGGCCAGGACCAGAGAGAGGCCCGACGATCCGGCGACAACGACCAGAAGCAGAGGAAGGATCTGCTGGTGCTCATCGCACCATTTGAAGGGCTGCGAATCGTAAGGCACATCCAGGAAATGGATCAGAACAAGCAGACAAGCGAAGATCACTCCGCAGGTTGTCGTAAACAAGAATCGAGCGCGAAGCAGGAGTTTGCCTGCGGGAGTGATCTCCCCTTCCGACGATTCAGGCTCGGTTTCTTGCCAGATTACGATCAGGGCGCCGATGCATGGAATCGACAGCAGCAAGGTCAGCTCGAAAGCGACAAACCAGTAGTTCACCCAGCTTCCCATTGCGCTCCTTTGGTTTTTGTTTGCAATCGAGCAATTATGTGCCGAATAAGCTCTGCGCGAAAGGGCTTGGCCGAGTTAGGAACCTGCTGCGAAACCGGTCGTCACCGGTCGGCGGCGCAGAAATGGTTTGACAGCGCGGCGCGGTTGCCTGTACTTTGAGGCTATGCAGATCCTCCGCCATCACGGCCACCATCCCCATCATGGGACAACCATGCCGGCGGACTGCCATGGCCTGAGATAATCGGCCAGAGAGATCGGAAAACCAAGCCCGCCGGCAAATGACGCCAGCGGGCTTTTTCGTGTTTGGACTCCAAAACTCAACGAAGGAATGAAACCGTGGAACGGATTGATTTCGACAAGATGGATGGCCTCGTCCCCGGCATCGTGCAGGATGCGAAGACCGGCGAGGTCCTTATGCTGGGATTCCTGAACCCGGCCAGCTACGCCAAAACCCAGGAAAGCGGGTTCGTCACTTTCTGGAGCCGCACGCGCCAGAAGCTATGGATGAAGGGTGAGACCAGCGGCAACCGCCTGCGTATCGTCTCGGCCTCCACCGACTGCGACAATGACACGCTGCTGTTTCGAGTGGAAGTAGAAGGCGACGGGCTGGTTTGCCACGAGGGCACGGTGAGCTGCTTTACGAAACCTTTGACCGTGGGCGCGGAGGTGAACCGTGGCTGACAAATTGCGGCTCGGACTTCCCAAGGGCAGTTTGCAGGATGCAACGATTGCGCTCTTCAAGCGCGCGGGGTGGAACATCTACGCCGACGGGCGCTCGTATTTTCCGTCGATCGACGACAAGGACATCGAGTGCATGCTGATCCGCGCGCAGGAGATGGCGCGCTACGTGGAACATGGCGTTCTCGACGCCGGACTGACCGGCATCGACTGGGTAGTTGAAAGCGGCCTGGAAGTGGAGAGCGTGACGACGCTGACCTACGCCAAACAGAGCCGGCGCAAAGTGCGCTGGGTGCTCGCTGTTCCTGAGTCGAGCGGCTACGACAAGGCGGAGGACCTGGAAGGCAAGATCATCGCCACCGAACTGGTGGAAGTGAGCAAGCGCTACTTTGCCGCCAAGGGCGTCAACGTGAAGGTCGAGTTCAGCTGGGGCGCAACCGAAGTGAAGCCGCCGATGCTCGCCGATGCCATTGTGGAAGTGACGGAGACGGGGAGTTCGCTGAAGGCCAACCATCTGAAGATCATCGACACGGTGATGGAGAGTGAGACGCACCTGATTGCAGGTAAGGCCGCGCTGGCCGATGGGTGGAAGCGCCAGAAGATCGACCAGATCGCACTGATGCTGCGGGGCGCCATCGATGCGCAGTCGCAGGTGGGTCTGATGCTGAATGTGCGGCAGGCGGATCTGGAGGCAGTGCTGGCCGTTCTGCCGGCGCTGAATTCGCCAACTATCTCGCATCTGAGCGATCCCGAGTGGGTTGCCGTGAACACCATCGTCGACGAGAGCACCGCGCGGGACGTCATTCCGCGGCTCAAGGCGGCACGCGCCACGGGCATCGTCGAGTATCCGCTGAACAAGGTAGTGCTTTGAGCGCAAGGCGCGCGCAACACTTGTGCGCGAGTGAGGAATAGTCATGATCACAAAGGAATCGCGGCGAGAGGCGATCAGGAAGTTCAAAGAGCAGAAGCCTGAAGCGGGCGTTTACGCCGTGCGCTCGGCAGTGAGCGGAAATGCATGGGTGGGTATATCCAGAAATCTGGATGCGACGAAAAACGGCTGCTGGTTCCAACTGCGCAATGGGTTGCATCGGGAGAAGTCGCTGCAAGAGGACTGGAACGCTCAGGGAGAATCGGCGTTTGAGTATGAGATTCTCGACCGTCTCGACCCGGACGTACACGCATTGGAGATCGACGATCAGCTGAAAAGCAAACGAAGCGATTGGGCTACACGATTGAGTGCGCGCCAGTTGTTGTGAGATGGCCGGGCGGTCGGGTGGCAATCGATGGCCATGGGGCCGAAAGCGCAGCGACGGGAACAACGAACGATGAAGCTGGTCCGGACACAAGGGCGGGGAGCAAAAGCGGCGGCAGAGACGCTTGCCTGCCTGGAGCGTCGCGGCGGTGCGGCTCTCGACTCCGTGATGCCGGCGGTCAAGCGGATCGTCGGCGACGTTCGCAAGAAAGGCGACCGCGCGCTCCTCGGCTACGCGAAAGAGTTCGACGGGTTGACCGGGCCCGGCAAAACGACTATCGGCGCGCTCCGCGTAACGCCCGGCGAGATGGCTGCCGCGTGGAAGGCTCTCGACCCCGCGTTAAGCGATGCCTTGCGCACTGCGGCCGATCAGATTCGCGAGTTTGCCAGGCGACAGGCGCCGGACTCGTGGAATGAAGCACCGGTGCCCGGCCTCAAGACGGGCCAGATCGTCCGGGCCCTGGGCTCGGTGGGTTGCTATGTGCCGAGCGGTCGGCATCCGCTGCCCTCGACGTTGCTGATGACAGCCATCCCCGCGAAGGTTGCAGGCGTGAAGCGTATTGTGGTGGTCTCGCCGAAGCCCGCACCGGAGACTCTTGCCGCGGCCGATCTGGTGGGTATCACGGAGTTCTACCGCCTGGGTGGCGCTCACGCCGTGGCGGCACTGGCTTATGGGACCGAGAGCGTGCCGCGCGTCGATAAGATCGTTGGGCCGGGAAACCTCTACGTGACTGCTGCAAAGAAACTGGTCGCATTCGATTGCGCCATCGACATGCTGGCCGGACCAACGGAGATTGTGGTCACGAGCGAGTGCGGAGATGCGGTGGACATTGCCAGCGACCTGGTGGCGCAGGCGGAGCACGATCCTGAGGCGCTGGCTATCTTTGTCACCACGCGCGAAGATCTGGCGCGCGCGGTGATCGCGGAAACGAAGCAGCGGAGCCGGAAGAATCCTGTAGCGCGCGAATCCCTGGCGCGAAATGGCGTAGCGATCGTCGCCGGATCTGTGGAAGAGGCGCATCAGATCACCAATCGTCTTGCCCCCGAGCATCTGACCGTGGATGCGGCGAGCGATGTGGCGTGGGTCGAGAATGCCGGCTCCATTTTTGTTGGCCGGTGGTCGGCGCAGCCGATGGGCGATTACATCTCGGGCCCCAATCACACGCTGCCTACCGGCGGCATGGCGCGCGTACGCGGCGGCTTGAGCATCAACGATTTCCTGAAGCTGATCACCGTGCAGGAGTATGACGAAGAGGGTGTGCGCTCGCTCGGCCCAAAGGCCGTGCTGCTTGCCGAAGCCGAGGGCCTGACCGGTCACGCCGAGGCGATTCGCGCGCGCCACCTGCGATTGGGCAGCCGCGGCTCACGCCGCAAGGGGCCGTCGAGAAACGGAATCGGAGGAGGGGGAAATGGCTGACGGCGTTCGCACACTTTCTCCCACGCCTCGCGCGCGCGTGCAGGCAATGAAGGAGTATCACCCTCCGCTGGGCAGCCGCGATGCGATGCGCCTTGACTTCAACGAGAACACGCTGGCCTGCTCGCCTGCAGTGCGTAAGGCTCTGGGGCAGATCTCCGACGGTTCGCTGACCAAGTATCCCGAGCGCGAGCCGGTAGGGGCGGTCGCAGCTGCGCGTCTGGGATTGAAACCGGAACAGGCTCTTCTCACCAACGGCGTCGACGAAGCGATTCATGTGCTCTTCGAGACATTTCTTGAAGCCGGCGACCAACTGCTCTTGCCGGTGCCGACCTACACCATGTACGAGGTGTACGCCTCGGCAACCGACGCGCGTGTGGTGACGGTGCAGGCTGCGGACGATCTGCAGTTTCCCTTCCAGCGGCTGATGGATGCAGTTTCAAAGCAGACGAAGGTCATCGCCATCGCTAATCCCAACAGCCCGTCGGGGTCGCTGGCCACACGCGAGCAGTTGCTGGCCCTGGCCGCTCGCGCGCCGCAGGCCGTGCTTTTGGTGGACGAAGCCTACTTTCATTTCTGCGGCGAGACTGTGATGGACCTGGTGGGAACGGTGCCGAATCTCTTCGTGGCGCGAACCTTTTCCAAGGCGTACGGGCTTGCCGGACTGCGGCTTGGCCTGCTGGCCGGCCCGGTGGAGTTGCTGCGCTGGGTGCGCCGGGTCATTTCGCCTTACAGTGTGAACTCGCTCGCCCTCGCCTGCCTGCCCGCGGCGCTCGATGACACGGCTTACCTCGACTGGTATGTTGGCGAGGTGCTCGCGGCGCGGGCCGAATTTGAATCTGCGCTCGATGCGGCGAAGGTGCATCGCTGGCCGAGCCGCGCCAACTTCATCCTAGTGGAGATCGGCGCGAAGCATGCGGAGTTCGTCCGGCTGATGCGGCGTGCCGGTGTGCTCGTACGCGACCGGTCCAGCGATCCGGGCTGCGACGGATGCGTGCGCATCACCATCGGCACGCGCGAGCAGATGAAGCATGCCGTAGTGGCTTTAAACGACGCAATGACACAGTTGCGAGCCGGAGGCGAGACGCGATGACGGCGAAGACGAGCAATGATAAGGTGCGGTTTCGCACCGCGACCATCGTGCGCAACACGACGGAGACCAAGATCGAGCTGGAGCTGGCGATCGAAGGCAGCGGGCGGTACAAAGTCTCGACGGGAATTCGCTTCTTCGATCACATGCTTGAGCTGTTCACGCGGCACGGCGCTTTCAATCTGTCGCTTACATGCGATGGCGACCTCGATGTCGATCAGCACCACACGGTGGAAGACGTCGGCATCGCGCTGGGCGAAGCGTTTGACAAAGCGCTGGGCGACAAGCGCGGCATTCTTCGCGCAGGATACTTCATCATGCCGATGGATGAGACGCTGGCGATCGCCGCCGTGGACCTCAGCGGCCGCGCGGCGTTTGCCGTCGACACAAAGGTGCGCACGCGGCTGGTGGGCGACCTGCAAACTGAGCTGGTGACGGACTTCTTCGAGGGCTTTGCGCGCGGAGCGCGAGCCAACGTGCACGTGAAGACGATGTACGGGCGGTCGAATCATCACAAGATCGAGGCGATCTTCAAGGCGTTCGCACGGGCGCTGCGCGTGGCGTGCTCGCGGGATAAGCAACTCGGCGAGATGCTGCCGTCGACGAAGGGATTGCTGTAGGGCGGTTGGAGTCCGCGCAATCTCCGGTGCCCAAAAGCGAGGCACAGGAGCATCCAGGTTGGTGTTGAGCCGAGATCGATTTGGGAGGATTCTGTTGCGCGTCACCGTCATCGACTACAAGGCCGGCAATCTGACGTCGGTGCTGAAGGCACTCAGGCATCTTGGCGCGGAGACAATTGTCACCGATGGCGATCTGGCGCTGGTCGATGCGGCCGAGCGGATTGTACTGCCGGGCGTAGGACACTTTGCAGCAACGGAGCGGCTGGATGCGACAGGTCTGACAGGCGCGATCCGCACTGCAATTGCGCGAGGCCTGCCGTTTCTGGGCATCTGCGTGGGGATGCAGTGGCTCTACGCAGGATCGACCGAGGCGCCGCGGCAGCCGGGGCTCGGACATTTTGCCGAATCATGTTCGCGCTTTGCCGATAGCGCAGAAAAAGTGCCGCACGTGGGCTGGAATTCGCTCGAGGTGCGGAATGGATCGCGATTGCTCGCGGGCGTGGAACCTGGCGAATTCGTCTACTTCACGCACTCGTACAAAGGCCCCGTCACGACGGAAACCGCGGCGGTAACGCATTACATCGAGCCCTTCGCGGCCGCGGTCGAGCGCGGCAATGTGATGGGTGTCCAGTTTCATCCCGAGAAATCCGGCGAAACCGGCCTGAAGATTCTGCGGAATTTTCTGGAGGTCGAGCCATGAGGATCGAGTTCGAACTTACTTATGGAGATTCCAAGGCCGCGTATTACGCCTACCGGCACCGGAAACGATCGTACGTAATCCTGGATTTCATCTTCTTCAAACTGGTGCCCCTGGCAACAGTGATAATCCTCCTCCTCATTTTCATCCAGGTGCGTCGCGGTCGACTCAATCCCTGGACATACAACCTGGCTCCTCTGCTGATTGCGATGACCGCCGCATCGTTTGTCGATCGCATCTTCAAGCTGCGGCATCAACGCAGAAACAGCTTTCCGGTCTGCGTAACCGACAGGAAGATGATTGTCGAGGTAAACGAAGAGAACATCGTGACGACGATTCCGGGCGCAATCAGAACAGAGTATTGCTGGGCGTCGATCTCGCTGTTTCTCTCCAGCCCGCAGGTCAGCCTGCTCTACTTCTCGCCCGAGCGCTTTGTTTTGATCCCAAACCGGGTTCTGACGGCGGAACAGAAAGCATGGCTCAACACGCTCGTTGCACAAAAAGGAATCAAAGCGAAGTCATGCTGACCAAGCGCATTATCGCCTGCCTCGATGTTCACGCCGGCCGCGTGGTCAAGGGCGTGCAGTTTGTCGATCTCGTGGACGCGGGCGATCCGGCGACGCAGGCAGCGCGCCACGCGCGTGAAGGCGCAGACGAGATCGTGCTGCTCGACATCACGGCGACGCACGAGGGAAGGCAAACGCTGCTCGATACTGTGAACAAGACAGCGCGCGAGCTGTTTGTGCCGTTCTGCGTGGGCGGCGGCATTCGCACGGCGCGCGATGCGGAGCAGGTTTTCGAGGCGGGCGCTGACAAGGTGAGCATCAACTCCGCGGCGTTGGCCGACCCCGCGCTCATCGACGCCATCGGCCGCAGCTTCGGCGCGCAGGCCGTTGTGGTCGCGATCGATGCCCGCCGTGACCCGGGCGCGCGCGATCCGGTGCGCGAGGCGCAGGTATTTGTGCAGGGAGGCCGGCGGCCCGTGGGCCGCACCGTTGTCGAGTGGGCTCGCGAGGCCGAGCAGTGCGGAGCCGGCGAGATTCTGCTCACCTCGATGGATGCCGACGGCACGCGCGCCGGCTTTGACTGTGAGTTGACGGCGGCGGTCAGCGAAGCGGTGAGCATTCCGGTCATCGCTTCAGGAGGCGCGGGAACCGTGAACCATTTTGCCGACGTGTTTGCGCGCGGGCGCGCCGACGCCGCCCTCGCCGCGAGCATCTTTCATTTTGGCGTCTCGACATCGCGGTCGCTGAAAGAAGAGCTGGCCGCAGCCGGCGTTCCGGTGAGGCTGCCATGCTGATTCCGTCGATTGACTTGCTCGGCGGGCGCATCGTGCAGCTCGTGCAAGGCGAAAAGTTGCGCCTCGCATTCGACGACTTCGAGTACTGGATCGAACGCTTCTCGCGCTTTCCCCTTGTGCAACTCATCGATCTGGATGCCGCGATGCGGCAGGGCGAGAACTCAGTGCTCGTGGCTCAGATCGCGAAGCGGTTGCCGGTGCAGGCCGGCGGCGGCATACATTCCGTGGAACGCGCGAAGCAAGTCCTGGACGCGGGAGCGAAGCGCGTCATCGTCGGGTCGGCGCTTTTCTCGGCGCTGGGTAACGTGAACACCGGCTTTGCGTCGGAACTGGCGGATGCGGTCGGATCCGATCGCGTGGTTGCCGGCATCGATACGAAGAATGGTCTGATTGCGGTGAAGGGATGGAAGGCGCAGGTTGCGCTCACGCCCGATGAGGCGATCCCGCAGCTCGATCCCGCGGTCGGGGCGTTTCTCTACACGCATGTCGATACCGAAGGGACCATGCAGGGATTTCCCGCCGAAGTCGCGGCGCGGCTGCGCAAGCTGACGAAGAAGCAACTCATCGTCGCCGGCGGAATTCGCAGCCAGCGCGAGGTCGACGAACTGGACGCGCTGGGCGCCGATGCCGTGGTGGGGATGGCTGTTTACACCGAGATGATTGCTGTTTGACGGGATCTGGCCATGGCGAAAACCGCGCTCATTACCGGCGCTTCCAGCGGCTTCGGGTTGCTGACCAGCGTGACACTGGCCCGGCGCGGCTGGCATGTGCTGGCGACGATGCGCGATCTGAGCCGCCGATCCCGGCTCGAAGATGCAGCGCGCTCTGCGGGAGTGCTGGATCGCATCGAGATTCTCGAACTCGACGTGACCCGTGGCGAGCAGATCGCAGCGATCGCGGCGCTGGTTGAGAAGCGGGAAACTCCGCTGCACGCGCTGGTCAACAATGCGGGTTTTGCCGTTCCGGGATTTGCCGAGGACGTGAGCGATGCCGAATTGCGCGATCAGTTCGACACCAACTTCTTCGGCGCAGCGGCCGTGACACGCGCGTTGTTGCCGCAGATGCGCAGACAGGGCTTCGGCCACATTGTGATGGTGACGTCGGTTTCCGGGCGCAGCGGTTTTCCAGGCGTCGGCAGCTATGCTGCGTCGAAGTTTGCGCTTGAGGGCTGGACGGAAACACTTCGCCTCGAAATGAAAGCGTCCGGAGTGCAGGTCGTCCTGGTCGAGCCGGGTAGTTTTGAGACGGATATCTGGACGCGCAACGCAAAAATCTCGGCGCGCATGCTGGATCCCGGCTCGCCGAATGCGGCGCGCGTCGGCCGCTGGCGCGCCGAGCTCGAGCGCAATAACAAGAAGGCCGACCCGCAGATGGTGGCAGATCGCATCGCGTCGATCCTCGAGAACCCAAGGCCAAGGCTGCGCTACGTGGTCGGCAAAGACGCAAGAATGGCGCTCACGCTGCGCGCAATTCTGCCCTGGGGCATCTTTGAGCGCATCATGGTCAAGCTCTCGGGCATGGACAGGTGAGAGCCGCTGGATGAGAAGGCTTTGCCGTGTCACTTGTTCCACGCGCGTGTGTCTGCTGACACGCCGACCGTTGCTCACTCACCGCCTACGTGATTTGTTTTCAACGAATGCGGGTCTGGACCTCCGCTTGCATCCAGCAAAGGCAGATGGGATGGGGAGGGTCGAGCTCGATGGAATCGTCCTTTGCAACGTGGCTCGCTCTGGGTAGCACAGCGCCTCGGCCGGCCCAGCGCCCGCAACCGCGTGAACATTTAGAATGGAAGACGGATTCAGCCATTCTGCGTCAGTGTTCCTGCCGGCCCGATGCCGCTATGCGCCGCAACGAAACAGACGAGAAAGCAAGCAAATCCTTTTCTATGCATCGTTGGTCGAAGCTCTTCATTCCCACTCTTCGCGAGGCCCCGGCAGACGCCGAAGTGGCCAGTCACAAGCTGCTGCTGCGCGCGGGCTACATCCGCCAGCTCGGAGCCGGCATCTACAACTACCTCTTTCTCGGTCAGCGCTCGTTGAACAAGATCATCGCCATCGTGCGCGAAGAGATGGACAAGATCGGCCAGGAGTTCTACCTGCCGGGCATCCTGCCCAAGGAACCGTGGGCCGAGAGCGGCCGCTGGTCGACGATCGGCGAGAACATGTTCCGCTTGAAGGACCGCAAGGGCGCCGATCTCTGCCTGGGCTTTACGCATGAAGAGATCATGACCACGATCGCGCGCGGCGAATTGCGCTCGTACAAGCAGCTGCCGCAGATCTGGTACCAGATTCAGACCAAGTTTCGCGATGAGCCCCGGCCGAAGTCGGGCCTGCTGCGCGTGCGCCAGTTCATTATGAAGGACTCGTACTCCTTCGATATCGATGCAGCGGGGCTCGACCGGAGCTTCGATCGGCACGACAAGGTCTATCGCACGATCTTCACGCGATGCGGCCTGAAGTTTGTCGCCGTTGAGGCCGATTCGGGAGCCATGGGCGGTTCGCAGTCGCAGGAGTTCATGGTCTACTCCGACGCCGGCGAGGACCTGATCGCGAGCTGCCCGGCGTGCGGCTATGCGGCCAATCTGGAGAAGGCGACCTCGCGCCTGGAACCGGTGAATGAGATGGAATCCACAGGAGACGGCAAACCGGAGCTCGTGCAGACGCCGAACTGCGCAGCGATCGCCGACGTGGCAGCGTTCTTCAAGATCTCGCCGGCCAGCGACATCAAATGCGTGGCATATATGGCGCTGAAGCGCGGAACTGCCGCACAGGCAGGGCCGCAGAAGGATTCCTGGCACGGTGTTGCAGTCTTTTTGCGTGGTGACCACCAGGTCAATGAGACCAAGCTGCTGGGCGCGATCGGTGCAGCGGAGTTACGTACCATGCAGGCCGAGGAGCTGCAGCAATACTTCGCCGGGCCGGCAGGGTATCTGGGGCCGGTGGGCCTCAAGGTGGATCCGGAGCGGTTGGGCGAAGGGCTTACGGTCGTCGTCGACAAATCTCTCGAGGGACGCAACAACATGGTCTGCGGCGCCAACAGGCTCGACTATCACCTGCGCAACGTGACGCCCGGGCGCGACTTCAGCTGGACGCTCACCGCCGATATTCGCAGCGTGAACGAGGGCGAGGGCTGCCCGAAAGACGGGTGCGAAGGGCGGCTCGCCGTCGGCAAGGCCGTTGAGGTTGGGCACATCTTCAAGCTCGGCTACAAGTATTCCGAATCGATGGGCGCGCGCGTGCTCGATCCTAATGGCAAAGAAGTGACTCCGATCATGGGCAGCTACGGTATCGGGATCGAGCGCATCTTAACCGCGGCCATCGAACAGTCGAACGATGCTGAAGGCTTCTGGCTGCCGGTAACCATCGCGCCGTTTACAGTGGTTGTCACCGTCACCAATGTCGCCGACGTGGCGCTGCGCGAAACCGGCGAAAAGCTGGCCGCGGAACTGGAAGGGGCCGGGCTTGACGTCCTGCTTGATGACCGTGACGACCGTGCCGGCGTCAAATTCAAAGACGCTGATCTGGTCGGTATCCCCTATCGAATCAACGTAGGCAAGAAGGCGGCAGGCGGCCAGGTGGAACTGGTGACGCGCGCCTCCCGTACCAGCGAAGATATTGCCCTCGCAGACACAGCGGCGGTGGTGAAAAAGCGCGTGCAGGAGGAGCAATTGCTCGACAGCGGCCTGATGGGCGCGAGCTCCTAGTCTCAGCAGCAACGGAAATATCGACTCGCCGCAGATTGCATCTGTATTCTTTGGGGGTCAGACCGAAGATCGCCGGGCTCGAACAGGACGGCAGCGCATAGCGGGTGTCGTGCGGCCTCATTTGGTGTGGAACGCTGTCCGGCAGAAATGTGCCAAGAGACCCCGGTTCGAAGCCGGTAATCGAGAGGAGCGCGATGGCGGTCAAGCTGAAAATCGCAAGCCCAATGTTGGCGCGGCCCACACTGGGGCGCAGCGTTGCCATGTTGCTGCTGCTCGCGGTGCTGGGCGCCTGCGCCATGGCCATGTTCGTGGGCTTTTCGATCTTCGGCTTCTTCTATTTCAAATATCGTGGCGTGGTGGATGAGCGGCTGAAGCAGCCGATCTTCGAGAATACCGCCAAGATCTATGCTGCGCCGCGCGAGGTGCGGCCCGGGCAGAAGCTCGGCGTGCAGCTGATCGTCAATGAGTTGCACGAGGCGGGGTACACGCCTGAAGGGGCGCCACAGGCTTCGCCCATGGGCACTTACAGCGAAGGCGCGCAGACCATCACCGTTCAGCCCGGCCCGCAGTCGTATCACGCGCCCGACAGCGCGACGATTCACGTCAGCAGCGGGCAAGTGGACTCCATCGTCGACTCCAAGGGCCAGCCGCTTTCGAGTTACGAACTGGAACCGCTGCTCATCACCGGCCTGAGCGAAGACACCAGCCGCACCAAGCGCCGCCTGCTCACCTACAACGAGATTCCGTCGAATCTGGTGCAAGCCGTACTCGCCATCGAGGACCGGAAATTCTTTGAGCACAGCGGCGTCAACTACACGCGCCTCTTTTCAGCGGCGATGCAGGATATCTTCACCAGTCACAGGATGCAGGGTGGCTCCACGCTGACCATGCAGCTGGCCAAGAACTTCTTTCTACCGTCGGAGAAGACCTGGCAGCGCAAAGTCGCGCAGATCGCTATCACCTTCCAGCTCGAGCATCGCTATTCCAAGCAGGAAATCTTCCAGATGTACGCCAACGAGGTGCCGCTGGGCCAGCGCGGCAGCTTCTCGATCGATGGATTCGGCGAAGCCGCGCAGGCGTACTTCGGCAAAGACGTGCGGCAGCTGAGCCTGGCCGAATGCGCACTACTGGCGGGAATGATCCAGAGTCCGAGCCGGCTCAATCCCTTCCGGCATGGCGATCGCGTCATCGAGCGCCGCAACATCGTGCTCGACTCTATGGTTGAGACCGGCGCCATTACCAAGGAGCAGGCTGAAACTGCAAAGGCTGAGCCGCTGCATCTGGTTGCAGCCAGCGTCGACGCCAGCGAAGCTCCCTATTTTGTCGACCTGGTGCACGACCAGTTGACCCAGAAGTTCGGCGATCGCGATTTCAACCGCGAAGGCCTGCGCATCTACACATCGCTCGACCCCGAGTTGCAGCGCCTGGCCACTTCGGTGGTCGACTCAACCATCCACGTGGTCGACGAACAGGTAGATAAGCTGCACGCGCGCGACAAGAAGCTCGGCAAGCCTTATATCTATCCGCAGGTGGCGCTGGTCGCACTCGATCCACACACCGGCCAGGTGTTGGCTCTGGTGGGCGGCCGCAGCTACGGCAACAGCCAGGTGAATCATGCCGTAGCCCATCGGCCAACGGGCTCGATCTTCAAGCCATTCGTCTACGCCGCCGCGTTCCAGACCGCGGTCGAGGGCACCATGCTGCCCGGGCAGACGAAGCTGTTCTCGCCGGTGACCATGATCGACGACTCACAGCAGACCTACGGCGAAGGAACTGATTACGAATACACGCCGAGAAACTACAAGAGCGAATTTTACGGCGACATCACGGCCCGCTTCGCCCTGATGAGGTCAGACAACAACGCCACCATCAGCCTGGCGAGCATGGTGGGCTTCGATCGTGTGGCGGCACTGGCGCGCGCGGCCGGAGTGAAAAGCGCTCGCGGCACGCCGTCCATGGCCATCGGCTCCTACGACGCCACGCCGCTCGACATGGCAGGCGCCTACACGGTGTTCGCCAACGGCGGCGTGCATCTCGATCCCTGGATGCTGGCCAGCGTGCGTACGCCTACCGGCGACATCATCCAGGACTTCACCCCAACCTCGCAGGAAGTGCTCGATCCGCGCGTCGCCTTCCTCACGACCTATCTAATGGAAGCAGTGCTGCAAGGCAACGGCGGTGATCCCTGCGTGGTTGGCGGGCGAGATTACTGCGGAACCGGCGCCGGCGTGCGCAACCTTGGCTTTACTTCGCCGGCAGCAGGCAAGACGGGCACCAGCCACGACGCATGGTTTGCCGGCTTCACCAGCAGCCTGTTGTGCGTAGTGTGGGTGGGAAACGACGACTACACCAGCGTCGATCTCGAGGGTGCGCATGCCGCGGCGCCCATCTGGGCCGACTTTATGAAACAGGCCGTGCAGCTGCCGCAATACTCCGATACCAACGATTTCAAGGCTCCCGACGGCGTCGAGATTGTCAGCATCGACAAGACCACGAATCTGCTGGCTGATGCGACCTGCCCCGACGATTACAACGCTGCGTTTCTCGATGGCACCGCACCCACTGACACCTGCGATCACCCGGCCGATCACCGCAACATCTTCCAGAAGATCTTCGGGTTGGGCAAGAACAACTGACCGGCTTATTTCTTCTTTGATCCCACGCGTCGCGGGCGCTGCTTCGCCGAGACAGAGCGAATCACCAGCGTTCCTCGTCCTGAAGCCGGCAGCGGCGACTTTCCGTGGGCGATTGCCGCACGTATGAGTGCCTCAACAGCGGGGTTGCTCAGGTCTTTTGTGCCGGCGAGCCGAATAAACCGGTTCTGGTTCCCGGTTCCCTGCAGAATCCCTGACGGGTCGGGCAGGCTGGAACCGTAGTAAAACGCGAGGCGCACGCCACGGCCATCGGCCACCAGCATGATGAAGGCATCCGAAGGCCGCAATGTCGAACTATATCCGATGACGAAGAAATTGTAGTTGTCATAGACGAGTTCGTTGGCAGTTGGAACTCGATTGCGCAGCGCCGCGCGCATGGCACGAATCGACTTGGCCATCTCTGGTGAAAACTTGTCGATAAATCCGGCAAGTTCTTCTTCTGCTTTTCTTTGAAGCGGAGGCTGTTTCACGATCTGTCCCCTGGCTTGCAACCCGTGCCGCTATCTTAACCGTCTACGTCGCTGCCGTCGGGCATGGGCTGGCACTGCGGGCACCAGAAGGTGACGCGCGCATCGTCGCCCTGGATGCGCCTGCGAATCGTCTCGCCGCAGCGCCGGCACGGCTCGCCATTTCGGCCATAAACCCACAGGCTCGCGGTTGGATCGGAGTTGTGCGTCGTTCGGCGCTGCTGGCCGCGATAGGTGACGATCAGGTCTCCGGAGTCTTCAAGCACGTTGGCGCGAAGAAGGCGCTGCGCGCTGCGGACCGTCGTCGCGGCCTGGTCGCGTGTGAGCGTGCCGACGCGGCGAAACGGATGCAGGCCATTCACGAAGCATATCTCCGATTTGAAGACGTTGCCGACTCCGGCCAGAACGGATTGGTCGAGCAGCGCGTCGGCAATGGCTTCATGGGGCCGCGCCAGCAGCCGCTCCAGCGTGGCCTCTGCATCAAAATCCTCGCTGAGCAGGTCGCTGTTGGGCTGGGGAATCCGCGTGTTGCGCTCGAGCGTGCGTGCCGTGTGCATCTCGGCAACCGGCACGCGAAAACCTACCGCCTGGTATTGATCGTTCTCGATGACGATGCGCATGTGAAAGCGCGGAAGCTGCCAGCGTTCTCCATGACGGTAGATGTGCCAGCGTCCGTTCATCAGAAGGTGCGATGCCAGGATGCCGCCGCCCGAGAAATGGATCAGCATCCATTTGCCGCGCGCCTCCACGCGTTCGACAGTTTGCCCAGCAACCGGCGTGTCGTCATTGAATCGCGTGAGCAGGGGATAGGTGGAGCGGAAAACCGTGACCGGCTTGCCGATCAGCGCGCGGCCAATGTTGCGCGCAGTGCGAAAGATCGTATCCCCCTCAGGCATACGGTCGATTGTAGGAGGGCGATAACCGCCGGAGAGCGGTGGAAATCGCAGCGGGCATGTGGAAGTGCCAGCAGAGTCAACGCCTGTGACGTCCGGGCTATTGAAGCTCTGCGGAGCTGTCCCGTCTTTGCCCCACCGGCAGCAGAATTCTCCGTAGATGCATCCCCAGCGGCCCGGCATGAAAGCCGGCATTCATCAGAAAATGAGCCATGAAATGCGCGGCGACCGGCTGGCCGTTGATGGTGGTGATGAGCACGCCGTCGTGCGCGCTGTGCCGCATCCGGTCCTGCCCCTTCGCGCAAAGGAAGTGAGCCAGTCCCGCGGCAACCTGCGAGCGTTCGGGTTCCTCGGCCGGCAGGAAGACAAGCAGATTGGGATTGTTGCGCCGCAACCAGGCGACCAGTTGCCCATTGCGCAGAATCACCTCGGCATAAACGGCGCGCGTCAAGATGCGCGGCGCAGATTCCGCATCCTCGTCCATTGGCGGCAACTCCGGCCAGGGCAGGACTGACCCGTAAGGATTCGCCGGGTCGGTCGCAGCCAGTTGCACGAACTCCGGCTTCTCGGCCGGCGGTTCGTTGCGCAACTGCCGCAGCAGGTCGACCGCTGCGGGCAAGGCGAACTGCGTCGCCCCCAGCCCGCCCACAAAATAGCCGCGGCGAATGCGGCCACTCTCTTCAAGCGCTTTCAAAACGTCGTAGACGGCGCTGAAACCGCCGGGAACATTTTCCGCCGCAACCGACTCGCGCGTGAGTACGCCATAGCGATGCAGCAGTTGCATCGCGAGAGCGTGGCTGCGCTCCGTCTCGGTTGGGCCATCCTTGCCTGGAAGTAATACCTCCCTCGCCCCGTCGCCTGGCAACGCGTCTTGAAAGGGCACGGCTTCAGCCGTGCCAAAAGATGCCCCATGAAGACTCAGCGGCTTTAGCCCCTGAGGGAAGGTCTTGCGGTCCGTCCCCAACTGCAGCGGTAGGAGCGACCAACGCCCCTGCGCCGTGGGCGGCGTGGTGCGGCGCGACCGAAACACCATTCCTGTGTGCGAGTGACGAGGCGCGCGGGTGCTCTCGGGCCGGGCAATGTACGCACGCAACGCATGCAGCGAATCGTTGGTGATGAGCCCGCGCCATACCAGGTTCCACAGAGCATCGAGTGTCTCGCCGGGATAGCCGCCGCCCGTCGCCTGATGCAGCGGGTCGAAGAAGCTCGCGCCCGTCGATTCGAGCACCGACAGCAGCTTTTCTTCGCGTTCGGTCAACGGCTCGAGATTCGGATTGGTGAGTGACCGTTGTTGCGCCAGCAACGGCAGCTTGTCCGCCAGGAAAAGCGCAATGCGGCCGTCACGCTCGCCGATGGGTTCGACCCCGGCCCACGCCACCTCGCCGGCGGCGATCAGAGTGTCCAGGCCCGCGGGCGTGTAATCGGCAATGCGCGCCGGCAGAATCGAAGTCTCCAGCAGCGATGCAGGCAGCGGCGCGCCCTGCAGATTCTCAATCGCATCGAGTAGCGCATCGAGATGCGCCGGTCCTGTGCGCCGCGGCGCGAGCAGTCCCTGCCAATGCGTGAGGAAGCGCGCCAAAGTGTGTTGCTCCACTGGCTCGACTTCGCGGCGTAGCTTCGCCAGCGACTTTCTGCGAATCTGGCGCAGAATCTCTGCATCACACCATTCGCGGTGAAGACCGCCGGGACGGAATCCACCCTCGAGCACACGACTCTCATGGGCAAGCGCGCGCAGAGCTTGTTCGACGGCCTCTGTATCCAGCGCAAAACGGTCCGAAACTTCGCGCAGGGTGAAGGGTCCATGAGTGCGCGCGAAGCGGCGGACGAGCTCCAGGACGGGATGCGCCACCGGCTCGAGCAGCGCCGCGGCCAGACCCGGCGGCAGCGGGATGCCCAGCGCATCGCGATAGCGTGCGGCATCTTCAGCAGCGACCAGGCGCTTTTCGCCGGCGATGCGCAATTCCAGTAAGCGCCGCGACCTGATCAGGCGATCGACATGGTTCAGAAGCTCTACATCCGCCACGCGCCGCGCCAGCTCTTCGCGGCTCAAATCACCCAATCGCAAACACAAATCGTGAATGCCGTCCGCAGATCGCGCGCGGAGATTCTCGGCCAGGCATTGCGCCGCTTCTTCAACCTCGGCGATGGCATCGGCATCGAGCAGTTCGCGCAGATCTGCTTCGCCCAGCAGCTCGCGGAGCTGATCCTGGTCGATGGTCAGCGCCTGGGCGCGCCGTTCGGCCAGTGGCGCATCGCCCTCGTAGACAAAATTGGCCACGTAGCTGAACAGCAGCGAAGCGGCGAATGGCGAAGGCTTTCGTGTCTCGACAACATGCACGCGGAGCTGCCGCTGTTCGATGGCGCGTAGCGTTTCAATCAAGGCCGGCATATCGAATACATCGCGCAGGCACTCGCGATAGGCCTCGAGCAGCAGCGGGAACGAAGGATAGCGCGAAGCCACGCTGAGCAGGTCGTAGGATCGTTTGCGCAGCTGCCATAATGGTGAGCGCTGATCGGCTCGGCGGCGCGGCAGAAGAAGAGCGCGTCCCGCTGCTTCGCGAAAGCGCCCGGCAAACAACGCCGTCGAACCTAATTGCCGAAGGACAAGCTGCATCGCCTCGGCCGACTCCACAAGAATCCAGTCGGAATCGGGCGGATCGTCGGTGTCCGGAAAGCGCAGAACGAACCCGTCATCGCCCCAGAGCGTTTCCACCTCCGGTCCGCCCGCGGCGCGAATGCGCGCGCTCACTGCCATAGCCCACGGAATGTGAATGCGGCTGCCGAACGGAGTGAGCACGCACACGCGCCAGTCGCCTAGCTCGTCGCGGCCGCGCTCGACAACGATCGTTCGGTCGTCGGGAACCTGCCCGGTCGCTTCGGCCTGGTCGGCAAGAAAGCGCAGCAGGTTCTCTGCCGCGCCAGGATCGAGATCGTGCTCATGCACGAGGCGCGCGACTGCGGCGCTCTGCGGCAGCGCACGCAGCTCGCGCACCATGGCGCCGATGCGGCGGCCAAACTCGAGCGGCCGTCCCGGACCATCGCCCTTCCAGAACGGCATCTTGCCTGGCTCGCCGGGTGCGGGCGTCACCAGCACGCGATCGTGGGTAATCTCGGTGATGCGCCACGTCGACGCGCCAAGAATGAATGTCTCGTTGGGATGCGACTCGAAGACCATCTCCTCGTCGAGCTCGCCTACGCGCACCGGCTTGCCCTCAGTGAACGCCAGGAAGACGCCGTAGAGGCCGCGATCGGGAATGGTGCCCGCGTTGAGGATGGCCAGCCGCGCTGCTCCATCGCGCGCCGAGACGACGTTGCGCACGCGATCCCACGTCAGCCTGGGACGGAGCTCGGCAAATTCATCGGACGGATAACGGCCGCTGAGCAAATCGAGCACGCCTTCGAATGCCGGACGCGAGAGCGAGCCGAACGGAGCCGCGCGACGCACCAGGTCGTAGAGAAAATCGAGGGAGACTTCGGCAGGAGCTGAGCTAGCTGAGCTGGCGGAGCTCGCATCTGCTCCGATCGCAAGATCGAATCCTGGCAGCCGTGCCCATCTCTGTTCTCTGATCTCTGATCTCTTTTTTCTGATCCCTGATCCCTGTTCCCTGTTCCCTGCCTTCTTGCTCCCCGCACTCGCAACGATCGCCACCAGTTGCTGGCACAGCACATCGAGTGGATTGCGCGGGAACCGCGTGGACTCGATATGACCTTCATGCATGGCGCGCGTCACGGCGGCGCAGGCGACAAGATCGGCGCGGTACTTGGGAAAGAGAATTCCCTCGCTCACCGCATCCACATGATGGCCGGCGCGGCCGATGCGCTGCATGCCGCTCGCGACGGAGGGCGGCGATTCGATCTGCACGACAAGATCGACGGCGCCCATGTCGATGCCGAGTTCGAGCGTGGACGTAGCGCAGAGCGCTTTGATCTGACCCGCCTTCAGTTGTTCCTCGATCACCGACCGCTGCGCGGCGGCCAGCGAGCCGTGATGGGCGCGAGCGATGGGCTCGCCGGCAAGATCGTTGAGCGCGCCGGCCAGCCGCTCGGCCGTCTGCCGTGCATTCACAAAGAGGATGGTTGAATTGCGCTCGCGGATAATCTCCAGCAGCCGCGGATGGATCGCGTTCCAGATGGAGACTCGCCGCGGAGTCTGCGAGGCCGGCCCGGAAGGAATCTCCTCCATCTCGCCAAGCCGCGCCATGTCTTCGACGGGAACTTCGATCCGTAGCTTGAGTTGCTTGGGCGCCGCGGCATTGACGATGGTGACGGGACGATAGCGCAGGGGCGCGGCGTCGCCAGGGATCAGGGAAGTGGGATCGGGGATCAGAGAAGATTCGGCTTCCGCCGTCGGCACAAACCGCTCTCTCTCAGCACAATCATGACCCGTAGAAACTTCGGGTTGCTGACGCGCTGACTTGCTAACTTGCTGACTTGCCCCTCTCTGATCTCTTTTCTCTGATCTCTCGACCTCGACCCCGCCCAGAAATCGCGCCACCTCTTCGAGCGGTCGCTGCGTGGCTGAAAGGCCAATGCGCTGCAGTGGCCTGGCCGTCAGTGCCTGCAGCCGCTCCAAAGTGAGGGAAAGATGCGCGCCGCGCTTGGTTGGGACCAGCGCGTGAATCTCGTCGACGATGACGGTGTCCACGGTGCGCAGCGCCTCAGCCGCATGCGAGGTGAGCAGCAGGTAGAGCGACTCGGGCGTGGTGATGAGAATTTCGGCTGGCTGCCGCGCAAACCGCGCCCGCTCGCGTTGCGGAGTGTCGCCGGTGCGCACGCTGATCTCGGGATCGCGAAAGGCGACCCCCATGCGCCGCGCCATGTTGGCGATGCCCGTCAGCGGCGACCGCAGATTCCGCTCCACGTCCACAGCCAGCGCTTTCAGAGGCGAAACATAAACGATGCGGCAGCCTTTTCGCTGTGTGCCAGGCCCCTTCTGGTCCCTGATCCCTGATCCCTGATCCCTGTTTTGCAGCATCAGCCGATCGAGGCACCAGAGGAATGCAGCCAGCGTCTTTCCCGTGCCTGTGGGCGCCAGGATCAGCGCATTCTCGCCGCGTGCGATCACCGGCCATCCCAGGCGCTGTGGGGCGGTCGGCTCGTCGAAGACAGCCTTGAACCAAGCCGCTGTGACCGGGTGGAAGGCGGCAAAGGGGTCGGACGAATCGACGGGTTGGGACGGGAGTGGGGACACTGCGGCTCTTTCCAGATTATCGCGGTCAGGCGGCGAAGACAAGGCGAAGGAAAACAGGGGGCGGTGCCAGGCATCAGAAGAACAGCAGGTCAGCGAGTCAGCAAGCCGGCAGGCCCTATTCCCTGTCCTTCCACCGTGCCACGCTGAACTGCGCGCCGGCGAAGAGGATCAGGCCGGAGATGTAGGCCCAGAAGAGCAGCCCCACCGAGACATAAAACGGGCCGTAGAACTCCCGCAGGCCCAGGTGCGGCAGGATGGCTACGAATACGTAGCGCGAGATCAGCCAGACAAGCCCGGTAATGATCGAGGTGCGCAGAACCGGCCGCCAGGGCACCTTGCGGTTGGGCAGGATCCAGTAAACCGAGAAGAAGAACAGAATCGAAGCAGCGCCGGTGGAGATGGCCAGCCAGACGTAGCTCAGTGCGCCGTAGGAGTAGTTCATCATTCTGAAGATGAAGTTGCTGGGATCGTGCACGAGGGCAAAGGCAAGCACCCTGTCGACGCTGACATTCGCCATCATGCTACCCACGCCCAGCGCCACCATCAGCAGCGCCAGTCCAAAGGCGATGGCCTGGTTGAGCAGATAATTGCGGCTCTTGGTGACGCCCCACGCCTGGTTCAGAGCCACTTCCAAAGGCAGAAAGATGCCTGTGCACGAGATGAGGATCATGAGAAGCGAAACCGCCTGCAGGCCCTGACGGGAGGAGGCCGTCGCCGCCGCATCGAGGCTGTCGGCGAGCCAATTCTGTTTATTCGTCACAGATGGCAGAAAGTAGTTCACCATGTCGTTAACCACTCTCACCATCGCGTCGGAGTGGAACATGCGCAACGCCAGTGTGTAGAGCAGGATGACAAAGGGAATGAAGGAAAGGATCGCGTTGGCCGCAACACTGAAGGCGAAGGTGTGCACCTCGCTGTCGAGCAGGTAGGCGATGAGCGCTGTTCCGCTCTTGCGCCAGCGATACCACTTGGACTTCGTAGCGGGCTCTTCAGGTCCCTTCGCGGCGGCGGCAAGCGCGGCACCCGCCTCGCGGGCGTCTTCAATGGCTGTCTCGATTTCGTCCGCCAACGATCAAGTTCCTTTCATCGCTCCCCTTAGTCGTTCCGGGCCCGGCTGCGTAAGAGCGCATGTTGGGAGGCGCTGCTTAAAGCATAGACCTCGGCGTCGCTTCCTGGTTCTGCGTGCCTCAAGAAAGGAATCCAACCGAAGTGGCACCCGTTGACCATCGCGCGATCAACAATTAAGACCAGCGAATAACCGCCGCGCTCATGCGCGGGACGTCGACGGTGCGGCCATCAACTTGTTCCTCGCTTCCGGGGCGCCATCGGCCCGAGCGGTCCACAGTTGCGTGGCCAAAGGTGACGCCGACAACGCTCTCCGCGGACGGGGCTTCGAGGCGCAGGACGCGAGCCTGTTTCATGCCGGCGAGAGCAAGGGATACGCGAACATCGCTCGTTCTGCTCCGATTGACGATGACCAAACGGCATGGTTTGCCCCCGGCTCCCAGAACATAGGAGCTGAGCGAATCGTCTTCGTTTCCTGATTCGACCGGAAACATCTGGGGGCATCCGGCGAATGCTGTCGCGAAGGCCAGCATTCCGTAGTACGGCGCTCCGGCGGAGTTCAGGCCCTTTCCGTCGTCCTGAATGGGCGAATAGGAACTGACGAATCCAAGCTGGTTGACCCCGGTTTCCAGGTTGACCCCGGCGCATCCGCTCTGGGCAAGCCGCAGCATCACATCGAGTGTCCACAACGTGCCGACGAAAGCATCGCTCACGCCGGGAAGGCCGCCTCCCGAAAACGAATTCATCTCGCACATCCGCCATGGAAGCCCGCTCCGTTGCGACGCGATGCGGAGGCGGGCACTGATATCCGCAAGTCGCGGATCCGGTGAGAGCAACTGTTGGGCCGAGCCGCGCTTCTGGCCGTTGCGGTAGTAGTGCGTTGTTAACAACTGCACTCGATCCCTGGCATCGCTCGCCATCTTCTCCACCCAGTCCGTCGCATCGGCGGTGTCTGGGGCGGCAAAGGGAATACCGGGAACCGCTTCGGCGATCGCGGTCTGCCACTCAGCGAACTCCCTGCGGTAGGAGTCATAGTCATATTGCGCACTGCGGAACGGCTGGCCTTTTCCGTAGGTGTCGACTTCGTTGCCCAATTCGAGAGCGAGAAGCCGCGAGCCGAGAATTGCCTGCACTGCTCGCGCCTGCTCAATGGCCAGCGCGATGGTTCCTGCGGCGAAATTGACACTCCAGATGGCCGTCCAGCCCGTGCGGTGGAGAAATTCTGCGAATCCTTCCAGGTCTTTCCGCGTGATGATTGTGTCGAGCCGATCCGACTTGCTGGTTCCGTTCGGTTGGTATGAGGTGTAGTTGGCAACGATGCCGCCAACACGGAGAACTCCCTCGGGGCCAAGACCGCGAACCAGATTGACATAACGCTGGTTCGACGGGCGCAGCAAACTGGCCTGGGCAACGGCCGACATTTCATAGCCGAGCCCGATGAAGTTTGCAGGGACGCGAACCGGTGGTCCGCTCTTCAGTTTGGGTTCAACGAACACCGCCGCGTCGGCCGCGCCGGCCAGAGAAGATGACAGGGCAATCCCGGCTGAAGCTCGAAAGAGATCTCGGCAAAAGGTGCGGCGGGATGGCATCGTGCTTCCTCCTGCTTTCTGACTTTCTCACACATCGGTTGCGGCGAGTATGGCAGGTTACGCGCTCATTTCACCGGCGCAACATTTCTCAATCGCCAACGCGCCATGGCACAGGTCGTTTTCGTCGCGGATAGCCGTTCCGGTAAGGGCCGCGCGATGATAATTGGGAGTCAGCAGCAAAATTGCGCGCATTTCACGGGAGCACAGGGATGCCGAGACCGATCACCAGTTCTGAGCAAAGAGCAGTAGCGTTTCCCAGGGTGCTGAACATTGCGGACTTGCGGCGAATCGCCGAGCGCCGCATACCGCGAGTGGTATTTGACTATCTGGATGGCGGCGCCGATGCGGAGATCACTCTGGGAGAGGCCTGCCGGATCTACGACAAGGTTCTGTTCCGCCCGCGCGGAGCGGTGGCTTTCGCGCAGTGCGATCTGCGGGTGAGCGTTCTGGGCATGGACCTGGAGCTGCCGTTCATGCTGGGGCCGGTGGGCAGCAGCCGCCTGTTTCACCCCGGAGGCGAGGTGGCGGCGGCACATGCGGCCGGAGAAGCCGGCACGGCCTATATCCAGTCCACGCTCTCCGGTCACCGGCTCGAAGACTCACGGGCGGCGACCAACGGTCCCATGTGTTATCAGCTCTATCTCATCGGCGGCCGTGAAGTGGCGGAGAAGACCATCCAACGCTGCCGCGAGGCCGGCATTCACGCGCTGTTTGTCACCATCGACACGGCGGTTTCCGGCTTGCGCGAGCGCGACTTCCGCAACGGCATCAAGCAACTGCTGGCGCGGAATGCATCGTCGCTTGCGCCCTTCCTATCCCAGTTCGTTACCCACCCTCGGTGGCTGCTTTCGTACTTTGCCGACGGCGGATTGATGAGTTTCCCCAACATCGTGCTTCCCAGCGGGCCCATGGCTTACGCGGACATCGGCACGGCCCTTGAGAAGGCGGTAGTGACATGGAGTGACCTGCGCTGGATTCGCGAACTGTGGGGCGGACCCATCGTGATAAAGGGCGTAATGACCACCGACGATGCATTGCGCGCGATCGATGAAGGCGCTAAAGGCATTGTTGTGTCGAACCACGGGGCACGGCAGCTGGATTGCGTTTCGCCGACGTTGCGTATTCTGCCGGAGATCGCGAGAGCCGTGAACGGACAGATTGAAGTGATCCTCGATGGCGGCATTCGCCGCGGCAGCGACATAGTGAAGGCGCTGTGCCTGGGAGCGAAGGCTGTGCTGTTGGGCCGGGCCTATGCATTTGGCCTGGCGGCGGCGGGCGAGGCAGGCGTGAAGAGGGCAATCGAGATACTGCGCGCCGATATCATTCGCACGCTCAAGCTGCTGGGTGTGGGATCGGTGGCCGAGTTGTGCGGCTCGCATGTTGAGGTGCCGGCGGACTGGCGCGCCGAACGGGATTTTCCAGCGCGGTGATCGGCGGTGCTCTGCTTGTGCCGGACTCGACTCACTGAGCGTGCAATTTCCTCAGCGCCCATTGGGCCGCGATGCGCAATCCGTCATCGGCTGCGCTTGCCCATGCTTCGACCTGCGGAACGAACCGCGCGAGCCCGCTGTTGCCCATGGCAATCGCCACATTGCGCCGCAGTCCATTGAATCCCGCGCGGCGCACTGGCGAGCCGTTGAATTCGCGCTTGAAAGACTGCTCGTCGAGCGAGGCCAGCCAGTCCAGGGAGGGATTGATCAGTTCCGGACGCGGGTCAAGCTCAGGGTCGACCACGATCGGCCCATCCCGCCGTGCCTTTCCGTTCCATGGGCACACATCCTGGCAAATGTCGCAGCCGAAGACCTGGCGGCCGATGCCCGGCATGAACTCTTCCGCAATCGGCCCTTTGTGCTCGATGGTCAGATAGGCGATGCAGCGCGTTGCATCCATCTGGTAAGGCGTGTCGAGCGCGTGCGTCGGGCAGGCGTCAATGCACCGAGTGCAGCTGCCGCAGCGATCCGCAACGATCAACGGTATCGCCGGCTCGCTGGTGTGCTGACTCGCTGGCTTGCTGATTTCCAGCGATGTCAGGAGCACCGCCAGAAAACCCCATGAGCCCAGCTTCGGATTGATCAGGCACGTGTTCTTGCCGCTCCAGCCCACGCCTGCCGCAACCGCCAGGGCGCGTTCCACCACCGGCCCGGTGTCGACATACGCGCGCGACTCGAATTCGCCATGGCGCAAATGCAACTCGCTTTCGAGCTTCCTGATTCGCTTCAGCAGGACTTTGTGATAATCGCTTGGCCGGCGCACGCCCTTCTCATCCAATCGACTGCTCCACGCATAGCGCGCGATCCACCCACTCCGTGGCTCTTGCGTTTTGGTTGAGGGAGGTGCATCGGGGTAGAGATAGCTCGCAAAGCACACAATCGCGGAACGCGCCCAGGGAAACGGAACGCTGACGCGTTCCCGCTTCAGCCGGCCATCCTCTGCGGCCCCTTCCAGGTACCGCATGCTTCCCGCTCGGCCCCTGCCTATCCACTCGCGAAAGCGGCCGGCGTCTCGCGATTCGGCATCATAGGGCAACGCGACCAGCCCGACCTCGGCAAAGCCTGCATCGATGGCCAGGGCACGGACATCTCTATAGTCAAGAGTCAGTCGCCCTTGCGAACTGGTCGCCGCGTCACCCACGGAACTTTCGTTACCCCCATCGCGTATCAGATACCGGTGTTCATTAGCGGACGGGCGAACCGCAAAGCGTACACCCGGCGCCGTGCCGGCCCAGCTTAAGGAACCTGCAAATTCAGCATATTCCTGAGGTTGCGGCATTTCGAGGCTTTGGCCCGCCGCCTGCATGAAGAAAGGTACCAATTGTTAACCCGTCGGCCCGTAAATCCGTTTGAACCTTCGAGAGAGATTAAGGCCGCGCAGAAGGAGATTCCCATGAACGATCCCCGGTTCAATTCCGCCATTCATTTTGTCATCGATACCGCTGAGCTCGTCAGAGGACAGGAACAGCAGTTTCTCGAGCAGCTGCAGCCGCTGGTTACCGCTCAGAGCGTTACTCTCGACCTCCGCAACGTCAAGCGCATCGATGCCGCGGGCCTCGCTGCGCTCATCACTCTGTATTGCGATGCCTGCAAGGCCGGCCACAAGTTCCGCATCATGAACCCGTCACACCATGTCGCCGAGCTTCTCGGTCTGGTCCGGCTCGACCGGCTTCTTGTGCTGAAGCGCGATGACGATGCCGGATGCAACAGCCTCCAACTCCAGGAATCCGCCGCGTAAGCGCATTGTTGCCTGAAGCTGCGACCTACCGGCTGGAAGCTTGCTTGGGACCGCTCCAGCCGGGACGGTCCTTCTTTCTCTGGCGAGTGACGGGAGCGTAGAATCATTCCGGCTCCCCCGAAACCATCAAGAGAACCTGGCATGCGCGCCCGTCTCCTCGCTACGGTGGCACTTTCGCTCATCGCGGTCTTCTCTTGCCCCAATTTGCTCGCACAAACCGCCACCGCGGCGAAGGCATTCCTCTTCGGCGTCTATGCGCACTATCGGCACGGCGCAAAGGGAATCGACTTCGAAGGCCCCAGCGCGGCTCTCTATTATCACTCGTCGCTCGTGACGTTGATCCGCCAGGACATCAAGGCAAACGGCCCTGGCAATGCGCCGGCGATCGATTTCGACCCGATCTGCGGTTGTCAGGATTGGCCCGGAATCTGGAACCTGAAGATCGACGCCCATGTGGAAGCGCCGAAGCGCCTGCGCGCTAACGTCTCCTTCTCGCTCGCGCCTCCCAGGAATCCCTCAAAAGATGCCGTCCGCCAGCTCATCATCACGCTCGTCCCCGAGCGCGGCCTGTGGCGGATCTACGACATCGAAGACGATTCCGATTCGAGCACAACTTTCTCCCTGCGCAAGCTCATCGAGGACGATATCGCCGCCATTCGCCGGGATCCCGGCTCCGAGCCGGTCACTAACCTTCCCTGATTACGAGACTTAGCGGCGGGAGCAGACGGCATCGCCTCATGGTGTGACCAAACGCACAGGCAACCCTAACCCACACACGATATTCCTGGTTACGACCAAGTTAAGCCGCAAAAGCAGTCCTGTCTTCCGGTGACAATCACGCTCAGCATGGCCGCGAGAGCTATTGGCGCGCTGGGCCTCCGTTCCGTTACCCTTGCAATGGACAAGCATTGCGGAATCCCAAGATGGAGGCTTTATCCATGGCGCAGGGCGTAATGGAACAGACGCCTGCTCAGGTAGCAGGCTCGACGACAACCAAGTATGTGTATTCCTTTGGCGGCGGCAAGGCCGACGGCAACGGAAAGATGAAAGATGTGCTCGGCGGCAAAGGCGCAGGCCTGGCCGAGATGACCAACGCCGGGTTGCCGGTGCCTCCGGGATTCACCATCCAGACCGAGGCCTGCCGCGAATACATGCGCGGCTCGTTGAGCCCGCAAATCGAAAGCGAGATGCTCGACGCGCTCGAGAAACTGGAGAAACTGCAGGGCCAGAAGCTGGGCGCGGGCGAAAATCCGCTGCTGGTTTCGGTTCGCTCGGGCGCAAAGTTCTCCATGCCCGGCATGATGGATACGATTCTGAACCTGGGCCTCAACGATCAGGCCGTCGAAGCCCTGGCCAAGCGCAGCAACAACCCGCGTTTTGCCTATGACTCCTATCGCCGCCTGATCCAGATGTTCGGCGACGTGGTTCTCGATATCCCCAAGAAGAAGTTCGAACACATCTTCGACGGCGTGAAGGCCAAGGAGAAGGTGAAGTTCGATTACGAGTTGCAGCCCGAAGCGCTCAAGAAGATCATCGCCGAGTACCGGAAGCTGATCAAGGCCGAGACCGGCAAGGACTTTCCGCAGGATCCGCTGGTGCAGCTTGTCGCCGCGCGCGACGCCGTCTTCCGCAGCTGGCTGAACGAACGCGCCAAGACCTATCGCCGCATCAATCGCATCGACGATTCCATCGGCACCGCCGTCAACGTGCAGGCCATGGTCTTCGGCAACCTGGGCGAAAATTCCGGAACCGGCGTGGGCTTCACGCGCAACCCCGCAACCGGCGAGCACGCTTTCTTCGGCGAGTACCTGATGAACGCGCAGGGCGAAGATGTGGTCTCGGGGGTGCGCACGCCGAACCCGATCAGCGATCTGCAAAAGGCCATGCCCAAGGTCTACGAGCAGTTGCAGGACATCACGCGGCGCATGGAAAAGCACTACCGCGACATGCAGGACTTCGAGTTCACCATCCAGGATGGCAAGCTCTACATGCTGCAGACGCGCAACGGCAAGCGCACCGGCCTGGCCGCCGTTCGCGTCGCCATCGACATGGTGCGCGAAGGCCTCATCACCCAGGAAGAAGCCATCCACCGCGTCGAGCCGAACCAGCTCTACGACTTCCTGGTTCCGCGCCTGGTTGAAAAAGGCGAAAAGATCGAAGTGCTCGCCACCGGTTTGCCGGCATCGCCCGGCGCAGCGGTCGGCCAGATCGTCTTCACCGCCGAAGACGCTGTGAAGCACCACCAGAACGGCAGCTACAAGTCGGTCATCCTCGTCCGCGGCGAGACCACTCCCGAAGACATCGCCGGCATGGAAGTGGCCGACGGCATCCTGACTTCGCGCGGCGGCATGACCTCGCACGCGGCTGTCGTTACCCGCGGCATGGGCAAGTGCTGCGTGGCGGGCGCCGGCGACTGCGTTGTCGACGAAGCCAAGAAGGAATTGCGCGTGAAGGGCCACACCTACAAGCAGGGCGACTGGCTTTCGCTCGACGGCACCACCGGCCGCGTGATCGCCGGCAAGCTCAAGACGCTCGACGCGCAGCCTGACGATCCCGATCTCGTCAAGTTCATGGGCTGGGTCGATCCGCTGCGCCGGCTCAAGGTCCGCGCCAACGCCGACATCCCGCGCGACGCCAAACAGGCAGTTGCCTTTGGCGCCGAGGGCATCGGCCTGTGCCGCACCGAGCACATGTTCTTTGCCGAAGACCGCATCGAGCACATGCGCGCCATGATCCTGGCCGATAACGAGAAGGATCGCCGCGTGGCGTTGAAGAAACTGCTGCCCATGCAGCGCGCCGACTTCGTGGGTCTCTTCAAGGCCATGGAGACGCGGCCGGTCACCATCCGCCTCCTGGATCCACCGCTCCACGAATTCCTGCCTAAGCGCGAAGACCTGCTGGTCGAGATCCAGCACCTCGAAGACACCAAGCCCCGCTCGCCCAAGCTCAAGGGTCTGCGCACGCTGCTGGCTCGCGTCAACGAGCTGCACGAGCAGAACCCCATGCTCGGCCTGCGCGGCTGCCGTCTCGGCATCACGTTCCCTGAGATCACCGAGATGCAGGCGCGCGCCATCATTGAGGCTGCCGTCGCCGTCAAGTCGAAAGGCGGCGATCCCCATCCCGAGATCATGATCCCGCTGATCGGATCGATCGAAGAGATGCGCAACCAGGCGGCCATTGTGCGCCGCGTAGCCGACGAAGTCTTCGCCGAGAAGAAGGCGAAGGTCGACTATATGGTCGGCACCATGATCGAGCTGCCTCGCGCTGCGCTAACCGCCGACCAGATCGCCGAGGAGGCTGAGTTCTTCTCGTTCGGAACCAACGACCTGACACAGACCACCTTCGGCATCTCACGCGACGACATCAACAACTTCCTGCCCGCGTATCTCAAGGCCGGCATCTTCAAGCAGGACCCGTTTGCCACGCTGGACCAGGTAGGCGTCGGTCAGCTGATCAAGGGCGCCGTAGCCAAGGGACGCAACACGCGGTCGAACCTGAAGGTTGGCATCTGCGGCGAACACGGCGGCGATCCCGAGTCCGTCAAGTTCTGCCACAAGATCGACCTCAACTACGTCTCCTGCTCGCCCTTCCGCCTGCTCACCGCGCGCCTCGCTGCGGCCCAGGCAGCTCTCGAAGAGAAGCAGGGCGTCGATTTCGCCGGCAGCAAGTAACCGCCGGGTGCCCCACGTCCCGATTCTGGGACGTGGGCTGCCTCGACTCTCACTTCAGCCGGGTGCCCCCGGTCTCTCGCCTTTGGAGATCGGGGATCGCATCTCGAATCAAAAGGGCGTCCGCATCGCGGGCGCCCTTGCTGTTTCACGCGTGACAGTTCATTCGCCCCTTAACGCCTTGTCTTCCGGAGAACCCGGACCCTGAACCGGGTGAAGGGGAACGGGACGAAGGATCCGAATCGGCCCGTCACAAGCCGTGCGTCCCAGGTCGAACAATCCACGAACAGCGCCGTTGTGAAATGGGCTCACGGCCTTATTCGGCCTTGCCAAGCGAGTGCTCCGCATAGGCCTTTTGAAAAAGTGCAAACGCCTGCTTTTTCTCACCCTTTTCTGAAATGAGCCCTTTCCTGTTATAGCCGTCCTGCAGCCTGGGGATATTGCGCCCCGGTGACCTGAAATCCATCAGGATCCACGGGGCTGTCCCGCGCAGCTGCGGAATCTTTCGGAGCATGACAAATTGGTGCTCAAGGACGTAGACCTGTTGCTCTTCCGTCCAACGCTGGTCGACCGGCCCGTGGTTTCCATATTTGGCCTCGGCGCCAAACTCACTCATCAGGACAGGCTTCTGCGGAAATGTCCAGTGAATGTGGCCCGCATCTTCCGGAGTCATATCGTACCAGCCTACGTATTCGTTCTGTCCGATGACGTCGAGCACATCGCACAGGGGATCGTTCTCGACCATCTCCATGCCGTTGGCCCGAGGCCCGAGGATCGCTGAGGTAATGAGGCGCGTGCCGTCGAGCTTGCGAGCTTCGGCGACCATGTCAGTCAGAAACCTGGTGCGGGTCGGATTGTTGGGCGTTTCGTTGGAAACCGACCACAGGATTACCGATGCCTTGTTGCGGTCGCGCCGGATCATCTCCCTCAGCATCGCGATGTCTTTGGCATACACCTCCGGCTTGTCAAAGGAGATGTGTTGCCAGTTGGGAATCTCGGACCAGACCATGATGCCATCACGATCGGCGGTGCGCTCCATGCGCTCGTCGTGAGGATAGTGCGCCAGGCGAACAAAGTTGGCGTGCATTTGCTTCAGGTAGCCAAACAGGGTGTCAGCATCTTCCTGCGAATACGCGCGTCCGCCACGGACCGGTGCTTCCGCGTGCATGTTGGCGCCCTGAAGGAAGATCGCCTTGCCGTTGAGGAGAATGCGCGTGCCGTCGACGCGGATATCGCGGAAGCCGATGTCGTCGGTAAGACTGTCGTCGCCGGCTGTCAGTTCCACCTTGTAAAGCTTTGGCGAATCTGGAGACCAGAGAATGAGTCCGGCTGCCTTTACGCTGAAGGGCGCGTTGCCTTCCGCGTCCGTTTTGACGGTAGTTTTGGCGCCGGCTTCCGGAATGTCGACGGTGACGGCGGTCCCGGCCGGAGCATCGAGCACATGAACGTACCCGGTCAGTTGCAGGTTTTCAGGATCGAAGCGCGGGCCGTGAGCGAGGTGTACATCGTAGTCGTCGATGAAGGCCTGCGGCACCGTCACCAGGGACACATCGCGTGTAAGGCCGCCGTAGTTGAACCAGTCGATGCCGACCGATGGAATGCCATCCTGTTGTCGCGTGGAGTCGACCGCAATCACCACGAAGTTGGATCCGGGATACAGCACCGCGGTCACTTCGCAATCGAAGGGCGTGTAGCCGCCCTCATGATCGCAGACGCGTTTCTGGTTGACCCATACGTGCGAGCGGTAGTTGGCGGCGCCGATGTGCAGAAACGTGCGTGTCCCAGGCTTGGGCTGCGCGTCAAAGTCGCGCTGATACCACAGAACTCCCTCGAAATTGAACAGCTGGGGAACCTGCGTATTCCAGTCGCCGGGAACTCGAATGGTAGGCGCGGTGGCAAAATCGTATTCCTGATTGTGCTTGCCCACCAGGTTAGGATGCGTGTTTAACGCATAGCCGTGGTCGTTGATCTGGCCGTTGCCCGTATACAGCGCTCCGGCAGGAGGTGCATCGACGAGGTAGTGCCAGTCTCCGTCAAGACTCGTGACCGCGCGGCGATCGACACCGACGAGGAGGGTTTGCAACGGTTCCTGGCCGAAAGCCGGAAGCATCAGCAGCCCGCATCCCAGCAGAGCGGTTTTCTTGAGAGCGCCGTGAAATGACTTGAAAATTCGGAGCGGAAGGGTCATTGAGAGGATCTCCTCGGAGTCAACAGGAATCCTACTCTGACCCGCCCAACCTGCGCACCTCATCGTCCATGCTCAGGTGCGCAAAAAGGTCATCTCAATCGTCATGTAAGAAATATTTGACATCGTCCTCGATTTCACGCTACATTCTCCATGTTAAACATTTTTGACATTGGAGAAGCTCGCGATGGCCCTTTCCTACCGGGAAAAATCCCTTTACGCTTCGCTGGTGGCGGAGATCCTCATCTATGGCCCCTATTTCTTCTTCCACCACGAAAACACCGTGAACAAAGTTGCCGGAATGATCGCCGCCATCATCGTTCTGCAGCTTCTGCTGCAGGCGCTCATCGCCCTGTTTTCGCGCAACCGCATGACCGATGAGCGCGATCGGCTGATCGAGCTGCGCGGCTATCGCGCCGGCTATCTCACCTTCGCCACGCTGATGGTGGTGGGGCTCGCGCTGTTGTGGTTCCATGCCGCGCACGGCAGCTTTTCATTGAACAAACCCTGGGTCGGTCTGCACTTCCTCAGCGTCTTCTTCGGCATGCTGGTGCTTGCCGACATCACCAAGACCGTGACCCAGATCGTGTCGTATCGGAGGGCGCTCTAATGCCGTCCATCCGCAATCAGATTCGCGAGCTGCGGGCCAGGCGCGAGATGACGCAGCAGCAGCTCGCCGACGAGGTGGGCGTGACCCGTCAGACCGTCATCGCCATGGAGCAGGATAAGTATTCACCATCGCTTGAGACCGCGTTCAAAGTCGCCCTTGCGCTCGGTGTCACGCTCGAGCAGTGCTTCCAGTATGAGCCCCGCGGGAGGCGGTAGAATCTTGCAGCCTGTCAAGCGGGAAGTCCGCTTCGATGACGCGAACCCGGTCCAACCCATTGAGGAGCTATGAAACCTAACCGTTCCATTCCGGCTGCAACCGTGATTCCAGTCCTTATTTATCCCGATGTGCGCGAAGCCGTCGCCTGGCTGACCGCTGCATTCGGCTTCCAGGAGCGCTTGCAGATCGGCGAGAATCACCGCGCGCAGATGAAGGTGGGCGAGAACGGCGCCGTCATCCTTGGCGACATTCGTTATGACCGGCGGCCGCCGCGCGCCGGCGAGGTCACGCACTCCGTCGTGGTGAGAGTGGACGATGCCCGCGCCCATTGCGAACGCGCCGCTGCCCATGGCGCAAAGATCATCGATGAGCTGAGGGATTTCGAGTACGGCGAGCGACAATACTCTGCCCAGGATTTTGCCGGGCATCAATGGACATTTTCCGAAACCCTCAAAGACGTTGCGCCCGAGGAGTGGGGCGGGATCACGGTCACGCCCCACTGAGCCATTCGCTCGTGACCGGGAGTGAAACTTGAAGCTGCGGGCTCCAGGCTACCGGCTGTCTTCTCACGCAACGGGCAAATCGAGGGCCAGGGCCAGGCTGTGATTCAGCTCATTCAGCTTTCGATTTGAGAGCGAGCCGACGTAATTCGTCAGCTCCGACTTTCTCAAGCTCACGAGATTGTCACACGTGATCCAGCTTTCATGTTTCAGCCCTTCGCCGGGGCCAACCGGCAACTGGGTAGAAAGCCCTTCCCCCGAACTGAATACCGGCGCGCAGATTACCGTCGAAAACCGCGAATCGATGAGAACTTGCCGGCTAACGACAACAAAGACGCGATGTTGCTTCGAGTCTCCCCCGGGCTTGAGCACTCGATAGAGCTCACCGCGCCGCATCTTCGCTCCAATCCTGGTACTCCAGCGTCTCAGCGGCCTCGCGATTCAACCGGTCCGCCGCAGCGTCAAGCAGACGGCGGTCTCGCGCTTCCATCGCCTCCCGCGACTTTGCCAGGAAATAAGCCATGAGGACGCCCTCGATGAACGCCGACCGGGAGCCGGCGCCGCCGGCCTTGCGGTCGATCTCGCTCAACAGGGAGGACGAAAGTGTGATTGATGTCTTCGTCTTCATACTACCAGTATACTACTACCATCTTCTTCGCGAGCCCGATGGAGGTAGCTTGCAGCCAGTAGCCCCGCAGTGAAAAGCCCCACGCTCTCGGCAGCTATCGGCCGCCGGCCGCCTTTTCAAAGTGCGCTTCAATCTCCTCCAGCGTCTTGCCCTTGGTTTCGGGAAGGAAGAGCGCGGCCACCAGGAAATACACGGTCGCAAAGCCGGCGAAGAGGAAAAACATCGACGAGTAGCCGTGCTTGCTGACGAAGGGCAGAAAGATCGCCGCCAGTGTGGTCGACACAAGCTGGTTAAGCAGGAGCGCGATGCTCATGCCGTTGGAGCGGATACGCGTCGGCATCAACTCGCTGAGCGCGAGCCAGACCACGACGCCCGGTCCCATCGCGTAGAACGCCATGAAGAAAAACAGTCCCAGAGCCACCGCCCTGCCGTGGTTGGCATCGGGAACACTGCCCACCAGGGCCTTCACAATTTTCAGCGGCGCTGTCTGGGCAGCTTCGAAATTGCTGAAGGGATTCTCGAGCAGCGCCAGAACCTTGTTTCCCGGCACGCAATTGGCGCGAGCAATCGTCAGCGGAGCGGCCGCGGCATCGTCAGAACGCACGAAGTTCGTCACCCCGGTAAAGTCGCCGTACGAATAGATGATCGCCATCGACGCGCGGTCGGCAGCGATGCCGCTTGCCTGCCCGCCGAGCAGCCGATTCGCTTCTGCGGGATCGAAACGCAAAGTCAGATCCTGGTTCGGGCTCACCAGCGCCTGCACCGCATCGCGGCAGTCCACGCCGATCCTCTCCGTCGTCCGGAACAACAACCCCACGCTGACCATGGAAAGAACGATGCCCGTTGTGCCGGTGAGGAGCAGGAACCTGCGGCCCTTACGGTCAACCAGCGTGAGCCCGATCGTGGTCGCGAGAAAGTTCACGATGGTGAAGATCACGTAGCCCCAATGCGAAGCCAAATCGCTCAGTCCGCTCTGCATCAGGATTCCCGTGTTGTAACCGATCACGGAATTCACGCCGGTTGCGGTGTTGACGGCAAGAATGGTGCAGGCCAGCAGAAACGGGATCACATACTTCCGCCTGAGCAGCGAATCGCGGACCTGCTTGCCAACCGTCGCCGCAGCGGCGCGCGCGGCGCCCGCCATCTCCTCAAGTTCCAATGCTGCCTGCGCTTGAGTGCGCGAGCGCAGCAGCGCCGCATGCGCCTTTTCCTTCGCTCCGCGGCGGAACAGCCATCGCGGCGACTCTGTTACCAGCGCGCTGCCCAGCACAAACAGCAATCCCGGCGGCAGCGAGACCCAGAAGATGCTGCGCCACGCCCGGTCTTTGAAATGGAAGAGCGCTGAAGCGTCGCCCAGCTGGGCAACTGCCGCTACGCGATAGCTGAAGAAGATTCCCACCAGGGCCGCAACCACGATGCCCAGTGTAAGCATCCACTGGAAGACTGCCGTTCCCTTGCCGCGGCTCGCTGCCGACAAGCACTCGGCGAGGTAGAGCGGCACGACCACGCCCACCAGACCCGCGCTCATTCCCTGCAGAAGCCGTCCGAAGAAAAGAGGCCCGTAGCCCTGCGAGAGCGCGATGACGGGAATGCTCAACGCAAAGGTCAGCCCGCTGACGATCATCAGCGGCTTGCGCCCCATCCAATCGGCCAGCAATCCGGCAAACAGCGTCGACAGCACGCTGCCTCCCAGCACGGCAGCCACAATCGACGAGAGTTGAGCAGGCGTCAGACCCGAAGTGTCGGCCAGGTAAGGATAGGCTCCGCCGATGATTCCCACATCGATTCCGTAGAGCAGTCCACCCAGCCCCGCAACCAGCAGCAGGAATGTGTTGTAACGGCGTAGCGCTGCCGTTGAGCCGGGCGCGGACAGTTCCGCAGAGCCGATCGAGTTCATCCTTGTGTCCCTCTTTCGCGCCGTAATTCGCGAGTTGGCTTCGCGAGCCAATTTTGGCGAATCCCAGCAGAGAATCAGTTTACAATGATTGTTTCGAGTCCAAATGCTCAATTTTACGAGCTGAAAGTGGTCGACCTTGCTCAAAGCTACCCGATTCTTTCCGTACGCTCTCCTTCTTGCCGCAGTGGTTCCCGCCTTCTCGTTGCAGAGTCAGTCGCCGGCGGCTCCGCCGCAGGTCATGCTTCTGCCCGCGCCGCGCGAAGCGCACTTCGCCACCGCCGCCGACCTGCCTGCAAAGATCGTGGTCGCCGTTCCCGGCCGCGACGCGCAAGATGAGTTTGCGGCGCGCGATCTCGAAGACGCGATCAAGCAGATGCCTGTCGATCCGGATGATGCGCGCGCCGACGCTGCCAAGCCCGCTTACCGCGTCACGCTTCTGCGCTACGATGCCGCGGATGCGAAGGCTCTGATGGCGCGCAACAATCTGACCTTCGATTCGGTGATGGAGGCGGAGGGTTACATCATCGTCACTGACGAGCATGAGACCGCCATTATCGGCGCGACCAGCGCCGGCGTGTTCTATGGCGTGCAGACTTTCAAGCAGATGCTGCCGCTGGCCGGTGCGCCCCGCGTGCTTCCCACGGGCACGGTGCGCGACTGGCCGGCTATGCAATACCGCGGCATCGACGACGATCTTTCGCGCGGACCGTTTCCCACTCTCGCCTTCCAGAAGCACCAGGTTCGCATCTTCGCGAGCTTCAAGATCAACATCTACTCGCCCTACTTTGAGCACACTCTCCTCTATCCCGACCAGCCTTTGGCTGCGCCGCCGGGCAGCGCGCTCACCCCGGCCGAAGCCGCGGAGCTGGTGGCTTACGCGCGCCAGTATCATGTCACCATCGTGCCGGAGCAGGAGGCGTTCGGCCATCTGCACCACGTGCTCAAATACGACCTCTACGCCGACGACGCCGAATCGCCGCACGGTCATGTGCTCGCGCCGGGCCAGCCCGGATCGCTGCCGCTCATCAAGGACTGGTTTACTCAGATTGCGCGCGAGTTTCCCTCGCCCTTCATCCACATCGGCGCCGACGAAACCTTCGAGCTGGGCGTGGGCCGCACTCACGATGCCGTCGAGCAAAAGGGCTACGGCCCGGTCTATGTCGACTTCCTCAAGCAGATTCATGACGAACTGGCTCCCCTCAATCGCCGCCTGCTCTTCTGGGGCGATATCGGCGATGCCAATCCGGATGCGGTTGCCGGCCTGCCCAAAGACATGATCGCGGTTCCGTGGAACTACTGGAGCACCTCCGGCTTCGACAAGATGATCGAGCCGTTTTCCAAGGCGGGGATGGAGACCTGGGTGGCTCCCGGCGACGCCAACTGGAACGAGGTCTATCCCGTCGCCAAAACCGCCTTGTGGAACATTCAGGGCTTCATTCGCGACGGCCAGCGCCTGGGTTCGACGGGTGCCCTCACGACGGTCTGGAACGACGACGGAGAAGGGCTCTTCAACATGAATTGGTATACCGTTCTCTTCGGCGCCGTTGCCGCATGGCAGCCGGGCGAGAGTCCCATCGCCGATTATCAAAGCGCCTATGGCGAGGCGTTTCATCACGACGCCAGCGGCAAGATCGACGCGGCGGAAAAAGAGCTGATGGCTGCGCAGGATGACATCGGCAATGCCAAGGCGGGGATGACCAGCGACCAGCTTTTCTGGGTCGATCCGTGGAGCCCGCAAGGCCAGGAAGTATCGGCGAAGCTGATGCCGCAGGTCGAGGACATGCGTGTCCACGCAGAGAACGCCATCGTATTGCTGGCCCAGGCGCGGCAGGAGAATGCAAAGCTGCTGGAGCCTGACGCGCTGACCGCGATGGACCTCGGCGCGCGCCGTCTCGATTTGATCGGCCTGAAGTTTGAGCTCGCACAGGAGATCTTCACGGCCTATGGCAAGGCCTTCGAGCAGCAGCACGACAAATCCCAGGACAAGATCACCAGCCTTCTGCTCGAAGAGATCAGCAGCGACAACGGCCGCTGCCAGGATCTGCGCGACACTTTCTCAGCCGCGAGAGGCGAATACAGCCAGGTCTGGCTCAGCGAAAACCGGCCTTACTGGCTGAACAATGTAACGGTCCGCTACGACCTGGAAATCCAGCAGTGGCAGCAGAGAGCCAACGAGTTTGAAGCGGCGACGCGGTCATGGGAAAACGGCCAGGGTCTGCCTCCGGCCGGTTCCCTGGGAATGCCCGCGCCGGCCGGCCACTAGATCGAGGCCGGGCGCTGGTATGACCAAGGTCAGCGTTCGCTGAGGAACATTGTTGACTTTATGCTTGTGACTGCCGTGAGCGGCCTGCTTTAATCTTGTCCAGCCCATGGGCGGCTCGCATCTGAACCAACTGGATGCGTTCCGGCGGAATTTTCATCCCGTTGGCGCTGAGGCAGTGCACACTAAAGTCATGTTTCCTTTTTCGACCAAGGGCGATCTTCCCGAAGTTCTCCTGATCGACGACGACCTGATCAGCCGCGAGGTCACTGCCACTTTGCTCACGATGACCGGCTGCACCGTGCACACCGCCGACGACGGCGATATGGCGGTCAGGATGGTGATCGACGGTACCTGCAAGCCCGGCCTCATCCTGATGGACGCCCAGATGCCCGGGCTCAGCGGCGCCGAATTGATTGCGCAACTTCGCGAGCATGCCAAGGCGGCCATCTTTGCCATCAGCGCCAGCGAGCCGCCGCCCGAGGTCACCCAGGCTGCGGACGGATTTCTGCAGAAGCCGTTCGGCACAGAAGTCCTGCGCAAGCTCATTGAGAACCATAAGCCCCAGGTTGAGCAGGCGGCCATCGATCCCAACGACCCCGTGCTCAATTTGGATGTCCTGACGCAGTTCCGCAAGGTCATGCCCGAAACCGCAGTCCGGCAGATTTACAAGGCCGTCATCGTCGATCTCGGCAAGCGCATCGATGCACTCACCAACGCCATCGAAAAAGGCGACCGCGCCGAGGTCAGGCGCATCGGCCACGCCATCAAGGGCGGTTGCGGCATGGCTGGAGCCGTGCAGGCAGCGCACCTGGGCGCCATGCTCGAGGCCTCTTCGCTGGAACCCAAGGATAACCAAGTGGATAACAGCGAGACATTGCTCCGCGATTTGCGCGACGCCGCCCGCGGCTTGGAGCGTATGCTGGATGCTGAGTTGCCGGCCTGATGACAGAGCCGGCGGCAGAAACTGTGCTCGCAGGGAGTGCCAACGTGACACCAGCCTCGACACGAGGCGAGTTTGAAGGAAAGCAACACGGCCGGGTGGACCAAGAGAGCGCCGAATCCGGTCACTGGAGGCAAGCCGCGCCAATGGAAAGACCCATTCGAATTGTGCTGGCGGACGACCATCCGGTTGTCCGCATCGGCGTGCGCAACATGCTAACCGAAGCTGAGGGATTTGAAGTCGTCGGCGACGCTTCCGATGGCGACGAGGCGATCACCGAGACCCTCGACAAGCAGCCCGATGTTCTGCTTCTGGATGTATCGATGCCGCGCCTGCCGGGCCTTGAGGCGATGCGGGCCATCATGAACGGCCCATCCACCGCGAAGATTCTGCTTCTTACCTCTACCATCACCACGCAGCAGATTATCGAAGCACTTCACATCGGCGCGCGCGGCATCGTGCTCAAAGACGCCATTGCCGGCCATCTGCAAACCGCGATTCGTACCGTTGTTGCCGGCGATTATTGGATCGGGGGCAAGCGCGTCGTCAATCTGGTTTCGGCCCTGCACGACCTGATGCAGCAGGCGGCGGTACCGCAACGCAAGACCTACGGCCTGACGCCTCGCGAGCTCGAAGTCGTCGGCTGCATCGTGGAAGGGTGCAGCAACCGCGACATTGCCAAGCAATTTTCCCTGAGCGAAGAAACCGTCAAACGCCATCTTTCGAATATCTTCGACAAAACCGGCGTCTCCACCCGGCTCGAGCTGGCCTTATTCGCCATCGCCCACCACCTGGTCACGCCGCAATAAGATTTTTCTCTCAAGCCCCGGCCGCGCTCTCTGCAGGCCGGGGCTTTTCATTTCCCAACAATTAACGGGAATATTTCTCGCCCTTCTCAGTTATTCGAGTGAGGGGAGAGCCCCTTGCAACAAGATGGCAGCATGCCGCAATTGCAACATCGCTGTTCGCGAAAGCGGGCCTTCGCTTTGCGGCCATCGGTGACACCAACCCTGCCGATGTGCATCATCTCGCCGAACTGCTGCGTGCCGCGTAACATCCTTGAGTGCTGTCTAACGCGCTATCCTGTTGCTTGAACATGCAGGAGCGCCCATGGGAAACCTGAGCAGAATCGGCATCGCGCTCGATTCCGATTTGTTGAAGCAATTCGACCGCTCCATTGAAAAAAGCGGGTACACCAACCGCTCTGAGGCCTTTCGCGACCTGATCCGCGACCGCCTGGTGCGCGAGCAGACTGCCGCGCCCAATGCCACCGTGGTCGGCACCGTCACACTCATCTACGATCATCACGCGTTTGGAATCACCGAGAAGCTGACCGAGGTGCAGCACGAACACCACGACCTCGTCGTCTCAACCAGCCATGCGCATCTCGATCACGATTCGTGCCTTGAAGTGCTGATTGTTCACGGGAAAGCGGCCCGAGTGGAGCACTTCGCCGATCTGCTCATCGGTCTTAAGGGTGTGCAGCACGGCCGCCTGGTGATGACCGTGCCCAGCCATGAACTGAAGTCGGACCACTCACACGCGCACGATCATCCGCACACGCACAGCCATTAATAGGCCAGTGCGGCCGGGCAGGCTCGAATGCAAGCGCGAGCGGAAGCCCTGAGCCCCCGCTTATCGACGCAATACGGGCGCCTCCCGCCCCAACAACTTATTGCTGTTTCCCCTGCAGCTCGTCCGCCAACGCCCCCGCACCGTAGATTCTGCGCAGTCCTTCGAGCATGCCGGCGGAGTGGACCGCGACGGCGCGATTCTTTGAGCCGTCGTACTCAAAATCACCTGCCAGCGACTCGATGTTGCCGTCGAAGATCAGCCCGACGAGTTCGCCGTCACGATTGACCACCGGCGAGCCGGAGTTGCCGCCGATGATATCGCCAGTGCAGACGAAGTCCAGTGGGGTGGCGAGGTTCAGATTGTCGCGCGCCGCCGCCTCTCTCGGCGTCAGGTCATACGGAGACTGGTTGCTGAAGCTGGCCGCCCGGTCATAGAGCCCATAAAATGTGGTGAACGGCGGAGCCTCGGTTCCGTTGTAGGGATAGCCATCGACCGTGCCGTAGCTCAAGCGCAGCGTGAATGTGGCATCTGGATACGCGTTCTTGCCGTAGATCGCGAAGCGCGCCTGGCCGAGCTTCTCGCCGGCTGCGTCGAACACGCTGGCAATCTTGTCCCGTCTGTAGATGTAGCTGGCGCGCCAGATCGGATCAACACGGCGCGCGGCCGCGATCATCGGGTCATTCGATGCCGCCACCGCAGCCTCGCCGCCATCAATCAGGCTCTTGCGAAAGGCCGGATCGACGAGCTTCGTGCCGTCGACCAGCGCGTCGACAGTCTTGTCGATATCGCCGTCCGGAACAAAAGCCTGCAGATATTCGTCATTGGCGCCAAGTTTTTCCTTCGCCAGGTTCAGGGCGGTTTTCATGTAAAGCTTCTCGACCGCCGGATAGAGGGTCGCTGGGGAAAGCATCTGATAGCGCAGCGAATCCAGACCTGCATCATAATATTGCGGTAGGCGCTCGCCGTCAGGCTTCTTGATCTCCGTGACATATTGCACGATTTCAATGGCGATGGCGAACAGCTGGCTATCGCTGCGGCGAAAGAGCTGTTTGTTGGTCTCCTGCCTGGCCAGGCCCACCGCATGCGCGATATCGTCCCACGCCCCGCCGTATTCCTTCTGCCAGTCGGGATTCGCCGCGATCTTGGCGCGCAGGTCGTCTTCTTCGGCCTGCTTCTTGGCCACAATCGCTTTGTCAGAGAGCGCCTCGGCGCGGCCCAGATAAACTTTCAGGCTGTTCTGAAGGCTGAAGATGTTGGTCGCCACCAGCCGCGATTGTTCTGCGCCCTGCTTCGCGAACTCCTGCTCGGCGGCGATACGCCGCTCGAGGTATTCCACCACCGCCGGCCCGCGCACATCGCGCTCCATCTCCAGCTCCGCCATGGTGTCCTGGCGTTGCGTTGAGCCCGGGTGACCGGAGATGAATACAAGATCGCCCGGTGCGGCGCCCTTTGCGTTCCACTTCAGGTAGTTTTCGGTGTGCAACGGCTTGCCGTTATCATAGACGCGGAAGAGCGCCATATCCAGGTCGTAACGAGGATAGGTGAAGTTATCCGGATCACCGCCATAGAAGGCAGCCTGTTGCTCGGGGGCAAAGACGATCCGCACATCGGTATAGGCCTTGTACTGATAAAGCCAATATTCGCCACCGTTGTAAAGCGTCACCACATCGGAGCGGAGACCGGTCTTGTCTTTGCTCTCCTTCTCGATGGCAGCCATCTCTGCTTCGCGCGCCTTTTCGGCCTGGGTAGCGTCGCTGATGCCCTTGACTGCGTTTTGTACTCTTGACGTCACATCCTGCATGCCGACCAGCACGTTCACTTCGAGATCGGGAGATTTCATCTCCTCGGCAGGCGTCTTGGCGTAGAAGCCGTCGCGGATGTAGTCGTGTTCCGCCGTCGAATTCTTCTGCAACTGGCCGCGCGCCACGTGATGGTTTGTCAAGAGCAGGCCGTCTGGGCTGACGAACGAACCCGATCCGCCGTCATTGAGCCGTACGCTCGAAAGCCTCAGGTGATCGAGCCACGCCTTGTCGGGATGAAAGTTGTATTTCGCCGCCAGCTGGCTGAGCGGAGGATTGTCGAACGTCCACATGCCTTCTTCGGCGGCTATGGCAGGCACGCCGGTGACAACCAGCATCGCCGCAAGGGCGAAAAAAGAACGTGAAAAGTGAATGCGCATAAAGGGCCTCGTTTTCCGCATGAATTCGTAAGCAGTCCATAATTATACCCACCGTACTGCCGGGGAATGTGACCTGTGACGAAGCGCCCTGATGCAGTGCTCTATCGCTCCGGATTGGTGCCGAAACGCCGGGTCAGATTGACGCTTGCATACGAGGGGATGCACGCGTCTTGAGATCGATGCCTGGTTCTAGCGGCCGAAGCTGTAACGCAAAGTGAATCGCGCCTGAACCGGCTCGACGGGGTGCATCACTCGCGTGAATGCCGCGTTCGCATTGATAGCCGCCCCAACGGCTTCCTGTCCTGCCAATGATGTAGGTGGGGTGGCCGGCAGCCCAAGCGTGGAAGCCGGCGCGATCTGCGAGACATAGGCGTAGTCCACGTCATGGTCGCGGCGATTGAACACATTCAGCACCTCGCCCACCAGGCTCCAGTTCCTGTTGAACTTGTAAGTGGCTCCCACGTTGACCAGTGCAGTCGAGGGCGAGGTATAAAGCGCATCGGAGGTCAACGGGCGAGGTCCGAAGTAGCGCAGGCGCAGGCTCGCGGAAAAGCCCCTCACATCCTGCATTGTCGCGCCTGCGGAAACCACCCACCGAACGGCTTCGGGCACTTCCTTGCCATACTGATTTTGCTGGTATGGGTTCGGACCAAGCCCGACCCCATAACAATTCGAGTTTTTCGAACAAAGCTGATAAAAACCGGTTGTTGCGTTGTAGGAATAGAATGTCGAATCGTCCGGGTCCTGTTCGGTAAAAAGGGCGCGGGAGTCCGCAAAATCCGCATCGAAGACCCAATGTTCCGATGGTGTATAGAAGTTGCCAACCTCAATGCCGTAGCGGTTGCTCGGCTGCTGAGACGGACTCGTACCTCCGGTATCGCCATCCTGCAGAAGTTCGGAGTTACTGTGGAGATACCAGATCTCCACGGTGCTCTGCAGATGCGGGACGGCTGCGGTGCGCACACCGACTTCTCCGCCTTTCGTTTGTACCAGAAAGGAAATCTTATTGGGGTTCGGGGTATCGTAGACAGGCGTGTTGTAGTAAGGATTATCCGGCGAAACCGGTTCGTAGAGTTGCGTCGAGCCTCGCACATCGTTGGTGTGGTAACTGAATCCGCCCTGCAGATAAAACTCCGTGTTGGCCCACGGGCCGAAGATCAAACTTGCTTTGGGACTTGGCAGGAACTTAGCCGTAGACTGGCCGGAATTGGGATTGATATCGGCAGGATACGGATCGTCAGGGAAATTGGGATTGGTTGGGTTCGAAAAGCTGGTCAGAATTCCCTTGCCGTAGTCGCCGCGCAGTCCCAGAACCGAGCGAAATCTGCCCGCCCACTGGATCTTGCTGCTCACCCATGGGCTTCCAATCGTTTCTGTGAATTTGTTCAGGTCCGTGGCAGCGGGCAAGACGGCCACTTGGTCGAGAGTAGAGCAGTTGCCATTGGCATCGCAGTCGTCCTCGTAGTTAGCCGCGTAATCCGTCTTGCTTGCACGTACACGATCTTCCGACCGGTAGAGGCCGTTGTGGATCCAATCGTTGCGCAGTTGAAGGCCAAACGTTGTTTCCACCTTGCGGCCGTACCACTCGCCGAAGATCGTGTGCCGTATGTCGAAGCCAGCCACCCAGCGCCGGTCCTGCTGCTCGAACTGGTCGCCCTTATAAGGATCGACAAGGTAGTAGGTAAAGTTGGAGAACAGGTTGAGATCGTAATAGAACCCGTAGGCCATGATTCTCGTCTCGGAAATTGCGCTCCTGTGGTGCCATTCACCTTGCAGGCTATACCGATGGGAATGCCCGCCGTCGGTCGGGTCCAGGGCGCCGAAAAAACCGGTATAGTTACCCATTTGGCCGGCCGGTGCGGTGGTAGCGAGAGCCGTATACGGCAGTTGATCGCTTGAATTCCACCGCGTTCCTGCGTAACCGCGCGCCGTAATGCTGAAACCCTTTTCGTCGGTTCCCTGGCTGTAGGTCATGAGCCCGTTGAACTTGTAGTAGTTGTCCGGATGCACCCATGGGCCGCCGTCGTGATAGGCTTCTCCGCCATAGAGCAGATTCCCCCCGCCCAGTTTGCGCGAGACGCCGAATACGAACCTCGCAAACTGGTACATGCCGCCGTCAACCTGAACAAAGTTCTGAGGCAGCGTCTTGTACATCACCACCTGCGCATTGCCAGCCGAGCCGAAATCGCCAAA
>Ga0335071_10000110_pt1 | contig 96838 bp, 88 predicted proteins | sample Lox_Sample_15_FD_206724 | JGI IMG/M metagenome (GOLD analysis project Ga0335071, IMG submission 206724) | Soil microbial communities from Loxahatchee National Wildlife Refuge, Florida, United States - Lox_Sample_1.5 | ecosystem: Environmental > Terrestrial > Soil > Wetlands | place: USA... | reverse complement strand
ATTGACGACGCGCCCATCAGCAGCGGCACCAGCCCGATTGCCGCGCCGCCGACCATCGGTATTCCGTTCGGTAGATGGCCGAAGAGCACGTCCGGCTGCGACAGGTCATGCAGCCAGAGTCCGAGCGACGCCCCGCGCAGCTCGATGGCGTTGCGCAGCACCGCGTAGAGCGCCCAGAAGACCGGCAACTGGATGAGCAGCGGCAGACAGCCGGTCGCGGGGTTGATCTTGTACAGCTTATAGAGCTGCATCGTCTCGGAGTTCAGTTTCTGCGAGTCGTCCTTGTACTTGACCTTCAACTCGTTGAGTTTGGGCTGGAGCAACTGCATCTGGCGCATCTGCTTGGCCTGGGTTCGGGTGAGCGGAAAGAACGCCAGCTTCATGAGGACCGAGAAGACGATGATGGCCAGGCCCCAGTTACGCACAATGGTGTACAGCAGGCGCAGGACCCAGAGCATGGCGAGCGCAATCGGCCGGGTCCATCCCAGGCCCACGACATTATCCATTCCGAGGCCCAACGAACGCAGCCGTCCCAATTCCAGCGGTCCCAGATAGACCGAGATCTGAGTCTCAGGAGCGGGATGTTCTACCACCGCGCTGAATCCGATACGACCGTCGGCCAGCGTGACCGCGTAGGTCGAGTCGAATGTCCTTCCGCAGGCGATGAGCGCGACCATGAAGTACTTGGACTTTATGCCGACCCATTCAGCACGTTCGCAGATCGCCTGCGGCTTCTTCAGCCTGACCGCGGGGGTCTGATTAAGCTTCTTACCGACCAGGGAGTAGAAGTGGAAGTGGGCGAGGCCCTCTTTCACGTTGGTTTCGGTCAGGGCGATCCCGGCCATCCCGTTGACAGCAAAGCCCGAGGCCGGGCCGGCGATCGAGACCGAGTGGTCGAGCGTGTAATCCTTGTGCAGGGTGTAGGTCTTGGTAAGAGTCAGGCTGTCGGAGCGCGCCGTGAACGTGACCGAGCTGTCGGTGGCCGCGACCTGCATCGGCACGGCGTCGGTGCTGACACAGCCCTGCGGCAGTATCAGTTCCGTGCCAAGCAGGTCCTGGCCGGACGGCACGAGGTCGGCGCGGTACTTCTTCAGGAAGGCGGACTTGACCGTCCCGCCGACGCTCGAGAACTGAACCCGAAGCAGGTCGTTCTGAAGGGTCACGAGGGACTCGGGCGCGGGTACGAACGATAGCGCGGTGAGAGACTGTCCACCAGTCGGCGCGGCCTGGGCCGGCTGTATGGTTTCGTTCGGCTGAGCCTGTTGCAGAGCCGGAGCTGCCGCCGGTGCCGGCGGCGCCTGTCTCGGACGGAGGAACATCTGCGACAGGATGAGTATCGCGGCCACGAGCACGAAACCGATAATCGTGGAGAGCGTGCTCGATGTTTCTCGTTCGTTTCTCATGCCGTGGTCGTCCTCCGTTCAATCGCCGAGTCCGACATTCGACATTCGGATTTCGGACTTCGTACTTTCCTCGGTATCGGGTCATAGCCGCCGGCGGCCCAGGGATGGCACCGCGCGACGCGCCTGATGGCAAGCCATGCGCCCCTTGCCGCGCCGTGCTCGGTCAAGGCGTCCAGCGCATACTGAGAACAAGTCGGCTGATACCGGCACGAATTGGGGAGAGCAATGCCGATGGTGTTGCGGTACAGCCTGACCAAGAGCTTCAGAAACGTCGCCATCTGCTATGAAAGGACAAAGTAAGAAGGACTAAGGACTAAGCAATGAGGAAATGACGAAGCGGGAAGGCCGAGTCGTCCGGTGCTTTCATACTTACCCATTGCTTTGTCCTTTGCACTTTGTCCTTTGTAATTCTGTTGCCTGCCGCGTGTGTTCGAGCAGTTCGGCGAAAGACAGCTTTCCGGCAGCAACCGTCGGTTGCACAATATAGTCGTAGCCGGGCTGGAACCAGTCCTTGTTCCGCCGGTAGATCTCGCGCAGTCGCCGCTTCAGGCGGTTGCGTGCCACGGCGTTTCCCACTCCGCGCGGCAGATGGAACGCCACGCGACGGGATGGCGGTTCGGGCGCGGCAGGGTTGTCGGTCGGCGGGTCAGGATTCTGGGCGCAGCGTAGGCTAAGGTACCTCGTGCCGGACTTTGCTCCCAGTCGCCTCACCCGTTGCACGTCGCGTCTCCGGCGCAGGATTTCGGCTCGAGTCAGTGACTCGGCCATTCATACGGCCAGGCGTTTACGACCCTTTGCGCGGCGGCGGCGAAGAACGTTACGGCCTCCGGGCGTCTGCATGCGGGCACGGAACCCGTGAGTACGCTTGCGGCTGATGTTTGACGGCTGGTATGTTCTTTTGGGCATGGGTATTCCTCAACGCCGATTATAGGCCGGATGGCTGAGTAAGTCAAGAAACGTCCGGCCCGGTACGGCCCGGACCGGTACAAACGTGACGGCACGAAGCTCCGCACGTAGGTCTCAAGGTAACCTGTCGAGTGTTCCGGGAAGTAACCTGCGCCCGCGCGTCAGCATCTTCTCGCGAATCTCGACCTCAACCTCGACCTCAACCTTAGCCTTAACCTTGACCTTAACCTCAGCCTCAACTTCGACTTCCCCCTCCAAGCCAACCTCGTCCTAACCCTTGGCTTTTTCCTGCATCTCAACCTCAACCTCGTCCTCAGCATCAGCCTTGACCTCGACCTCAGCCTTGACCTTAACCTCAACCTCAACCTTAACCTGCCTGTCCACTCGCCAAGTCACTGGGCAAGTCACTCGGCAAGTCACTGGGCAAGTCACTCGGCAAGTCACTCGGCAAGTCACTCGGTAAGTCACTCGGTAAGTCATCCGACGAGTCACTCGCAGAGTCAATCGGTAAGTCATTCAGCGACTCACTCCCCGTGTCACTCAGTGAGTCAGTCGGCATGTCACTCGGTGACTCACTCGTCGAGTCACTCGACAAGTCACTCAGTAAGTGACTGGGCAATTCACTCGGGGTGTCACTCACCGAGTGACTCGGTAAGTGATTCGGGGAGTAACTGGGGGAGTCACTCGGGGAGTAACTGGGGGAGTGACCTGCCAAGTGCCAGGCTGAATGCATGTGTAGACATCATAACAGCCTACCAAGCAATGACTTAGGACTTGAAACTGCGGTATTTGACTGCTATCGCAGCTTCCTGTATTCTACGACATGAGAATAGGCGGCATGAACGGAGGTACGACATGACTGACCCGAAGAAGAGAGCCGACCGATGGAAGGCGAAGTACAATGTTGAGCGAGTGAAGGACACGCTGAACGACCTGCGCGGAGACATGGGCGCACGCTACGAAGCGGCCATTACCCAGGTCTACGCAATGGAGGTGAAGGTCAAAGAGGTCATCAACGCCTGTGGGGTCTCGACCTCGCAGTACGTACCCTACCTCAACTTCGGCCGGCAGCTCTACAAGCTGAGCCGGGAGCAGGGCATCTCGGGTGAGAGCTTTGCGATGGCGGCCCAGGTGCTGCTCGACAAGTGGTCCGCTCGTGGCTGCGACCCCAAGGTCCTGGCCAAGATTCGGACGGACGTCTTCGACATCGCCGCGCCGAACCCGTAAGTCGGCCGACCCTCTGCCGTAAGGGGCGGGCTTTCGCCCGCCCCTGTCCGTATTCTGCCTGCTGTATTCAGTCTAGCTGCCGCTCGCTACGCCTGCTTGACGCCCGGCACTGTTCTGCTACACTGAAGCATGAGTCCCCGTGTCCAACTCGATCGCGAGAAGCTGGCCGAGTTCTGCCGGCGTAATCATGTCCGGAGGCTGTCACTGTTCGGCTCAGCGCTAACCGACCGTTTCGGCCCGGACAGCGACATAGATTTCCTCGTGGAGTTCGAGCCGCACAACGGTCCCGGCTATTTCGGCCTGGCACGGATGGAGCGGGAGCTTTCCGAGTTGGTCGGCCGCAAGGTTGACCTCAGGACACCTGCCGAACTGAGCCGATACTTCCGGGACGAGGTCTGTGCCGGCGCCCAGGTACAGTATTCCGCGGCCTGACGCAATCCGTCTGCGCCACATGCTCGACGCCGCCCGTGAGGCGCTGGAGTTCGTTCGGGGCTAGACCGAACACAACATCGGCGAAGACCGCATGCTTGTTCTCGGCCTCGTCAAGGAGATCGAGATCATCGGCGAGGCTGCCGGGAAGGTGTCCGAACCCACCCGCCGTCACTTGTCGCAGATACCGTGGCAGGACGTGGTTGACATGCGGAATCGCCTGATACACGTCTACTTCGACATCGACGTCGGCGTGGTCTGGGACACAGTGTCCAAGGACCTCCGACCGTTGATTGCCGTTCTTGAGACCGCACTGGCGCCCGAGCAGTAGCACGCCGTCCGCACGTACTGGGGAGCAACAGGTTTGCGGGTCTACTCGAATCAGGGCGGTCCTTCGTCCGTCCCTGCCCTGTCTGCGGTCTACCGTCTACTGTCTTCTGTCTACTTGCCGTCCACCTCGTCACCACGATCTTGCGAACTGCTTGTGCTTGAGCTTGCGCTTGGGCTTCTGTCGCCGGGTTTCAGGTTTACAGCGCCTTGCGCCCTCCCGCGTCGAAGGCGATTGCGACGGCCGGCAGGCGGCGGAATCTGCCTTGAAATCTCGGTTGACAGAACCGGATTTTCAGGGTAGATTACGGGCGTGATAAGGCGAACGCGCGAGCTTGAAGTGCTGACCGGGCTGGTGGCCAGGCATCCGGTAGTCGCGATAACCGGCGCCCGGCAGGTTGGCAAGACGACGCTGGCCCGGCAGTTTGCCGCCGGCCGCAGCGGCGGCGCGACGTTCTTCGACCTCGAGAATCCCTCGCACCTGGCCCGGCTGGACGACGCCATGCTGGCCCTGCGGGACCTGAACGGGTTGGTCATTATCGACGAAGTACAGCGCCGTCCCGAGCTGTTCCCGGTCCTGCGCGTACTGGTCGACCGGCCGCGTAATCGGACGCGGTTCCTCGTCCTGGGCAGTGCCGCCCCAGGCCTGCTGCGGCAGTCCTCGGAGAGCCTGGCCGGGCGGATTGCGTATCACGAGTTGGGCGGACTGGCGCTCGATGAGGTGGGCGCTGCCCGCGCCGACGTCCTGTGGCTGCGGGGCGGGTTCCCGCGTTCGTTTCTTGCCCGCACCGGCCCGGCGAGCGCCGAGTGGCGGCGCGGTTTCATCCGCACCTTCCTCGAACGCGACGTGCCGCAGTTGGGCTCCGTCGTCGCCGCGACCACGCTGCGCCGGTTCTGGATGATGCTGGCGCACTACCACGGGCAGGTCTGGAATGCGTCGGAGTTCGGGCGCTCGTTCGGCGTGGCCGATACCACCGTGAGGTCGTATCTCGACCTGCTGGCATCGGCGCTGGTGATCAGGCTGCTGCCGCCGTGGTTCGAGAACATCGCCAAGCGTCAGGTGCGGGCGCCCAAAGTTTACATTGCCGATTCCGGACTGCTGCACGCACTGCTCGACCTCGATTCCCGCGCCGCGCTCGACTCACACCCCAAGGTTGGCGCTTCATGGGAAGGGTTCGTAATTCAGGCAGTGGTGCGGCAGCTTGACGCCCGGCCTGAGGAGTGCTGGTTCTGGGCGACTCACGGCGGGGCCGAACTCGACCTGCTGGTGGTGCGCGGCAGGCGCCGGTTCGGTTTCGAGGTCAAACGCACGACTGCGCCGAAGCCGACGCCGTCGGCCCGTTCGGCCCTCGCATCGCTGCACCTGGACCGCCTCGACATCGTCCACGCGGGCGAAGACACGTTCAGTCTGGGCCCGCGCCTGCGCGCGGTTGCGTTCCGCAGGTTGCTGAAAGACCTTTCCCCGTTGCCCTGACGGCACCGTGGGCCTGCGCCCGCCCCTGCCCTCTCTGCTGTCTGCCGTCTACTGCCTACTTGCCGCCCACCTCGTCACCACGACCTTGGTCACGTCAGCACGGCCCGGCGTGTTGAGACGGATGAAGTAGACTCCGCGGGCCACTGCGGTTCCGGTGCGGTCCGTGCAGTTCCATACCACGCTATTCCGTCCGGCTGACTGCTTTCCGGCTGCCAGTCGCCTGACTTCACAACCCATCAGGTCGTAGACACTGAGGTCCACTCTGCATGGCGCTGCAACGGAGTACTCAATGTCGAACAAGCCACGCATCATCCGCACCTGCAAACCCGAAGCGAGACGCGGCTCGGCCTGCTTTGTTTGAGCAACTCCTCCGTAGCCCGTGTCGCGCAGAACATGAATCGTCGTACTCTCTGAACCGATGGCGAAGACACGTTCATGAACCGGGTCAATCTGGAATTCATAGGGCGGCCAGTATCCCAGAACGAGATTCGACACGATGATGGAGTCTGTCTTGCAGTCGACTACGTACATGCCGAGGTCTTGGTGCGCTATTGGCTCCGTATACGTGAGATAGACTCGGTTGCTCCAAGGCACCCATCGCGCCAGGTCCACGGGCCAGGTCTTCTTCGGAAACACCAGCTTCTTGACGATAGTATCGGCGTCGCAGTCGACTACATAGAGTGCAGAGCCATATATGGCGCTATCCGCTCCGACGACATACGCTTTGTGGTCCTTGGAGTTCAGCGCGACTCCGGTGTTGAACACCGTGCACGAGGTGAACGGGAACGTCTTGATGACTTTGTCAGACCGAGTGTCAATCACGCCGGCTGCGCCGGAGGGACCGTCAATATTGTAGTATGCCTTGCGATAAGGGTAGTCGAAGTGCAACCCGAACGCGCGGTAGGGACTGGGAATGTCAATGACAGTCAGGAGTGAATCAGTCACGCAGTCATAGACTGCTACCTTCGGTCGGAGCCCCCACGCATCTAGGGACACATATAGCTTATTCCCGACTGAATCCCATGACGGGTAGAGGAACGAATACCCGGACACCGGGGAGGGGATTGTACACACAACCGTGTCGGCAGCGCAGTCCAGCGCGACTAGGTTCTGGTCCACGCCGCGGTACAAGCGGTCGGTTGAAGCCACGTAGGCATTACCCATGCCGCTCCGCGCAATCGCCTTGACCAGCGTGTCGGCCTTCACGTCAATAACCACCAGGCTGTCAGGGTCTGGGTTGAAACCGACGTAGAGCTTCTGCCTGCGCCAGTTCCAGGAGCAGTAGCCGTAGCTATCGTCGTAGGACCTTGGAATCCTGGCGACCACTTGATACGTGGAGCAGTCAAGCAGGTCGTGCTCGTAGCAGCCGACAAGGTAGAGCTTGTTCAGTTCAGGAAAGAAGAGGCCGTTCATGATAAACGTGGGCAGATGAACGACAGTATCCACCTCTATCTGCGCGAACAACAGCGCGGGTATGAGCAGCACAAGCAATTTCTTCATCGGTTCTCCTGCATCGGAGGGGCGGGTCCACCGCCCCTCCGAACAACGGACCCATTTGACCACTGCCTTGAGCTTAGCTTGCTCCGTCCCAGTATCAAGAAGCACGAAGTAAGCCCCGGCGCTGGTTCTGTGGCCCGAGGTCCTGGCCAGGATTCGGACGGATGTCTTCGACATCGCCGCGCCGAAATCATAGCGACTGACAAGTAGACGCCCGCAGCGATGCGGGCAGCCTTTGGCGCTACGCGCATTCGCTCCTCAAGTGCTGCGCTCTACTGGTGAATTGGCCCGAGAACGGAAATAGGGTGACTGTCCGGTTTCCGTGGCCTGGGTTGCGTCGCTGACAAGAGTCGCATCGCCCGAGGCTACCCGGCGCGCCTGTGCTTGATTTGGCCGCGGGAAGAGGCTATATTGACTCAGCAAACGCGAGGTGAAAGATGAAGACAGTCGATGAAGTCATGGAGTTGACGAGAGAGCTTCCCGAGAAGCTACAGGAGGAGGTTCGCGACTTCGCCCGCTTTCTCGCAGCGAAGAGGGCGCGTCCGACCCGCAAGAAGCTGCGCTTGGACTGGGCCGGAGGCCTGAAGGACTTGCGTGACAAATACACTTCGGTCGAACTCCAGCACAAGGCCTCGGAATGGCGGGCAAACGATGCTCTTGGTAGACGCTAACGTCTGGCTTGAGCTGCTCCTTGACCAAGAACAGGCAGGACAGGTACGTGATTTCCTCAGGGCGGTTCCGTTGGACGAACTTGCCATAACTGACTTCGCCCTGCATTCGGTCGGGGTTGTCCTGGCCCGCAACAAGAGGGATGACCTATTCGTGAGGTTTATCTCAGATCTTCTTGCGGACACAGGTGTGCGCTACGTGAGCCTCGACTTCGCTGACCTGATGGCTGTGACCGAGACGAGAGAGCGTCTTCCTCTGGACTTCGACGACGCCTACCAGTACGTCGCAGCCGAGAAGCATGGCCTGACAATGGTCAGCTTCGACGCAGACTTCGACCGGACCGAACGTGGACGAAAGACGCCGGCCGAAGTGCTGGCAGAACCACCTGTCGCTCACGACCGGCCCGCCGCCAAGACCCGCCGTTCCCGAGCCCGCAAAGTCTGAGCCGCCGCCCGAATACCGAAGTCCGAACCGACGTCTTCAACACTCCCGCACAGAAGCCGCAGCGGCTGAAAAGTGACCGCCCGCGGGAACGCGGGCAGCCTTTGGTTGGGAGGACAGCCGACCTACTCGGTAGTTATCACCTTTCGGCTGAATCGCACTTCAAGTGTTGTACCTCACTACTAAACTCGCGGGCCCGAGAACGGAAATAGGGTGACTGCCCTGGGTTACCCTGGTTTCCCATTGGTTTCCCAGAGCGTGCAGCAGTGCTTCACTTGGCAAGCGGGTCAGCGGCGTAACGAGTGAGTTGGGCCCTAACTTTCCTGGTCAACGTGGGGTCATCTTCAGTCGTGAGTTCTCCCACAGCCCTGGAGAGCTCTGTGACGTATTTATATCGAGTGTGTTCGTCAAGTGCCGCCACGCTACTGTGAGTTATCTTCTCTATGGCGGCGACAATAGCATCCACGAGACCATTCTGCCTCGCATCTAGTCCTTGTTTGAACAACGCAGCCACGCCACGGCCCTGCGAGAAGTGCGAGGAGTCCCTCCGCGTAAGAACGAGGGTTACGACGTAGGCAGCCGGGACTGCAACCTCCGGCGTGCTTCCACGGAGCAATTCAGACATCATGCTGGTGGTCCGAAGATGCGCTTCATAATCTCGAACTTGTCCCGAGGGAGCGCGGGAATCAGAATCTCCGACGAGAATGGCTTCTGCGGCTTTACGCTCGGGTCCACAAGCGACTTCACCTCATCATAGTTCATCATGTAGATCATGGGCGTGAAGAGCTCTGGCTTGGCATCTTTGACCAGCTCCCTTAGGTATTTGCCGGTGTCAACGCTAATGGTCTGCTTCGCGATCTGCGCATCTATCCCCTTGTACAGGCCGAGCTTGTTCTGTGCGATGGTGGGGTTGTTCTCATCACCGCGGGAGGCTCCTTGGTACAGGCCCCACGCTATCTCGCAGGGCAGCGAGGAGGGCGGATTGACTTGGTCGACCGGGGGGATAGACTCCAAATCGTAGAATGGGCTGCACCAGACGTAGTGGAAGCCGTAGTAGAAGTCTGTGTTGAGCTTGTAGGCAAGATAGCTGTTGGCCGAGTAGAGAAATCGTGTCGGCGGCATTGGGTCAGCACGGGGTCATGCTAGTGCCTACTTGCGATGACACCTGATGGAGGGGATGCACGGAACATGCCACGCCCCACCAGGACCTCCGCGTACAGGCGTAGCGAGGGTGGACGGGGCGAACAAGCGCGATCTTGGATGCTGTATCGCGCACTTGTGCAATCAGGCACTAGCTCGTCTGTACGGCCTTCATGGCCTCATCCAACGGCCGGACGAACCTAGGCAGTATGCGTTCCTGCATGAATGTATCTCCGACTGTGCCTACGTCGAGCAACTGGTCCACCATCGGCCGGTCCGGCACGAAGGACTGCGTCTGTACATGCACCAGGGCCGTGACCGGGTGACCTTTGTCGGGCGACACCCCATCCGCGACCGCCTTCTGCGAGGCCTCACTTGAGAATTCGATGCGCACCCAGGTAGACGGTGCCCGCGACAACTCGAAGTCCCACCTCGTGTCCGTGTTCAGCGGCTTGTATCCGGAGACGACGTCACCCAAGGACCCGGGACCCAGGAAAACCGACCTAAACGCCTCGTACGGGTTCGCCTTCACTTGCCAGAAGAACGCATATGATTCAGATAGACTGCTGACGTCATACGCTTTCAGGTCGAATCCCTCCGCCACGGATCTGATCATGCCGGTCCGCAGCTTCAGCCAAATCTCATCCTCAATGCCCTCAGTGGCCTGCGCCTCCCAGGCGTGCATGGTTGTGCGCACCTGCAAGGCCCTCCGTTCACTGGTCCCCCATAGAAAGAACACGGCCTTGTTCTTCTCGTCATAGCTGGAAGTGGGCGCCCCAGGGAATAGCTGGGCGACTTGAGATGCCACGAGCCGTGCCACGGCCTCTCCCGGCACGACATGCGCCTGCGTGTGCAGCATCGTACCTCGAGTGGTCATCTCCGCGAAACCCTTTATTGATACCATTGTGACCTCCGCTTCGATGCAGGGCGCGCCCAAGCGTGCCCACTAAACCGCGTTCCAGTCGGACTCGGAGTTACCATTAGGACTGCCGTAATGATAGCATGCCCCCGCAGTCTGTCAACATGGCCATCGCCCTCATCCTCGGATGCACCCGGCCCAGCGACTCCTGCACGGGGCGATACTCGCCGAACCCGGGCACGCGGGCTTGCGCCAGCGATGCCACCACGAGGCCGGAAAGCACGGCGGCTAGGAATTTCACCTACGTCCTCTACAGAATTGTGAATTGAGAACTGCTGAAGTCAAGTCCGGCGCTCGGTCAGGCGTTCAGGCCGCGGCTGGTAGCGTGGTTCGTACTGCCGACCCGGAAACGAGAACCAGGAATTGAGAGGTACGGATCTGCGCCGGCGTGCGTGCCTACCCTTTTTCCAAAGCTTCCTGCATGATCTGGCGCTGGTAGAGTTTCCAGTAGAGCCCTTGGCGAGCCAGGAGGTCGGTGTGCTGGCCGGATTCGACAATCCGCCCCTGGTCGAGAACGTAGACGATGTCGCACGCGGCCAGGATGGAGAGGCGGTGCGACACGATGACCAGCGTTGCTCCTTGCATGTAGCCCATCACGTCGCGGATGAACTGCTGCTCGGTTTCGGCGTCGAGGCTGGCAGTTACGTCGTCGAGCAGGAGAATCCGCGGGCGGTCGAATAGCGCGCGGGCGATGGAGACGCGTCCCTGCTGCCCGCCGGACAGGCGCAGGCCGCGTTCGCCGATGAGTTCCTCCGGTCCTTTGGCCATCGCCTTCAACTCGGGTTCAAGCTGAGCGATGCGCACGACCTCGCGCAACCGCTCCTCGGTATCCGGTGCAGTGCGGCCGAGGATGATATTGTCGCGGATGGTATCGGAGAACAGGCCTGCCTCCTGGGGTGCGTACCCGAAGAGCGAGCGGAGCGACTTCACCTCGAACTCGGGCTGCGGGGTGCCGTCCACCGTTATCGCGCCGCTGGTCGGTTCAGCGGCCCGGACGAGCAGGCGCATGATTGTGCTCTTGCCCGAGCCGACGGTGCCGGCGATGCCGATGCGAGCGCCGGGCGTCAGGACGATATCGATGTCCTGCAAGGCAGGATTCGAGGAATCGAGGATTCCAGGATTCGAGTGAACGGCTTCGGGCCCTTGAATCCTAGAATCCTTGACCCCTTGGTTCCTTACTGATGCATAGCTGAACCCGACCTTGGTCAGGCGCACCTCGGCGAAGTCCGGGGCGGGTTTGGTGCCGGTGTCGACCTTGACGTCTGGCGTGAACTCGTACAACTCGCGGACGCGCCGCTCTTCCACCCCGGTCTGCCAGATCCAGGTAATCATGTCGGCGATGCCGATCATCGGCCAGACGAGCATGTCCACGTAGGCGTTGAACGCCACGAACTCGCCGATGGTCAGCTTGCCGCGGATGACGAATGCGCCGCCGAGCACGAGCACAGCCAGCGAGCCGAGACCGGCGACAATGCCGTAGGTCGAGTTGAAGGCGGCCCGCAGCTTGGCGCCACGTACCGCGGAGCGGATGCGTTCATTGAGGATCTTCCGCAGGCGGCCGGCGTTGCGCTCTTCCATGGTGTAGGCCTTGACCAGCCGGATGCCCGAGAACGAGGATTCGAGGAAGCTGTTGGTCTCGGACATCTTCTCGCGCCATTCCTTCCACCACTTGTCCACGCTCGGTCCGATGCGGAGGTAGACGAAGAAGCTGGCAACAGTCGGCACCAGCGTGACCACGGTCAAGAGCCAGTTCATCCGGATGAGGATTACGAGCGTGAAGGCCATGGTGAGCACCGAGGTCATGGGCCAGAAGATGCCCATCGCGGAGAACTGGGCGACGTCGTTCAGGTCCTGGTCGAGCCGCTCCTGCACGTCGCCGGACGGGAAGCGGTTGGTGAATGAGAATCCTTGGTCGAGCACCGAGCGGAAGACCAGGTTGCGCGTCCGCCAGAGGAAGCGCGCGCCTGAAATCATGTAGGCGAGCGGCCGGAAGTCCTCGGCCAGCGCGCCGATGACCCGGGCTCCGACCAGCAGCAGCACGAGGTTCCGCAGCGTGCTCAAGACGAAGTGTGCGGGGTCGGTCAGTCCATGCTGGATGGCATCGACGATGTAGCCGATGATGCGGGGATAGGCAATCGCGATGGCGCAGTAGAAAACCGTCAGCGCGACCAGGCCCATAAACTGCTTCCAATCCTGTCGCCAGAACCGGAGCACGAGCTTCATGTCGAGCAGGGTTATCGCCCGCGGCTTCTGGCCTGCCTTATCCGGCATTGTGCGATTCCCTTTCACGACGACCCAGAACCAGAAGTGGCTGGCCATCTCGGCAAGAGAGAATTGCCAATGGCCAATCACCAATTACTAACGAATGGCCGAACGTGGTAATGCTCAGTCCCGAACGGCCTGTCCCTGTACAAGCGTGCAGGATCGTCATTTTCACGAGGATGTTTCTCTCCGCCACGTGTACCCTGATGTCGCCTGGTTCCCGGCAACCATCGGCAAATGCCGCCCGCGGCGACGCAAGAATCGGGTTCGGTTCTGCTGGAAGACTGGAGTCTTGGATTCGGGACCAATCTGCGGAATCTGTGTAATCTGTGGATGGCCGTCTCCGCGTTCCTGGTTCCTGGTCCTTTGTCCTTCGTCCGAGCCATCTGCGTCCATCTGCGGTTACGTCCGGTTTGGTTGCGGCCTCCGAGGCCGAGCCATGTATTCGTTGGGCATTAGCAATTGGGAATTGGTCATTGCGGGGCGTTCTCAAGGTATTGCAGCTTGTACAGCCGGCTATAGTAGCCATCCTGGGCGACGAGCTCGTCGTGGGTTCCCTGCTGGACGATGCGTCCGGCGTGGACCACGACGATGCGGTCAACCATGCGGATGGTCGCCAGGCGATGGGCGATGATAATCGCGGTGCGGCCCTTGAGCAGTTCCTCAAGGCCTTCCTGGATGAGGTGCTCGGTGTGCGGGTCGACCGACGATGTGGCCTCGTCGAGAATCAGGACCTGGGGGTCGAACGCGAGCGCCCGGGTAAAGGCCAGCAATTGCCGCTCGCCCAGCGAGAGGTTGACCCCGCGCTCGATGACGCTGGTGGCGTAGCCTTGGGGGAGCTGGAGGATGCGTTCATGCATGCGTGCCCGGCGTGCGGCGTCGTGCACCCGGGTTTCGGTGACCGTGTCATCGAACAGGCGCAGGTTGTCGAGCACCGTCCCGGGAAAGAGGATGACGTCCTGCGGCACGAACCCGACCAGCCGGCGGAGCGACTGGTTCCGAATCCGGGGCAGCTCGGTGCCGTCGAGCGCTATCCGGCCGGACTTCGGTTCGTAGAACTTGAGCGCGAGGCTGGCGATGGAGGTCTTGCCGCCGCCGGTCTCGCCGACCAGCGCGACCTTTTCGCCTTTGCGGACTTCAAGGTTGATGTCCTGCAGCACGGTTCCCCGCCCCTCGTAGGCGAGTTCGACTGCATCGAACCGCAGCGCCTGCCGGAAGTCGCCGGCCGAGAGCTCCACTTCGCCGTCCGGCTCAGGCTTGGTATCGAGGATTCCGAGCATGCGCTCAGCCGAGGCGAAGGCGCGCTGCATGATGTGGATCTGCTCCGACACGGCGCGGATGGGGACGAAGAAGCGGGTGATATAGCTGTAGAACAGGAACAGGCCGCCCACGGTCAGATTTCCCTTCAGGGCAAAGAGGCCGCCGACCCCGAGGGTCAGGGCAACCCCGGCCATCTCGCCGAAGTCCCAGACAAGCCAGATCCAGGTCCAGATGAACATCTCCTGCTTGCGCACGCCGTAGAGCCGGCGACCCTTCTCGTCCATCCGGTCGGCGAAGTAGTCCTGGCGGTTGAAGGCCTGCACGACGGGCAGGCTGCGCATCGTCTCGGTGATGAAGTTGTTTATCTCCGCCACGATGCGGCGCATCTGGAGGTAGAGCGGCCGCGACCGCTTCTGCAGCAGGTAGAAGCCGACCATCGTGACCGGGAAGAGCCCGGCAATCACGAGGAAGAGCCGCCAGTTGACCACGAGCATCACGATTGACATGCCGATGAGCATGACCAAGTTGCGGGCGAGCGTGACCGCGGTGGACGAGAACATCTCCTGCAGCGCCGAGGAGTCGCTCTCGACCCGGCTGATGAGCCGGCCAACCGGATTGCGGTCGAAGAAGCTCGCGGGCAGGCGGACGATGTGGCCGAAGAGCGTATGCTTCAGGTCGGCAATCGCGTTCTCGCCGATGATGGCCAAGAGGACTTGCTGGAAGTACCCGGCCGCGCCGATGGCAACCTGCAGGACGAGGTAGATGATTCCTATGTACAGCAGGCCGCGCGCGTCCTTGTGCGGGATGTTGACGTCGATCGCGTGCTTGACCAGCAGCGGGGCGGCAAGCCCCAGGACGGCCGAGCCGATTAGAAGAATGGCCGCGACGATGGTGCGGCCGAGGTACTTCCGGAAGAACGGCCAGACCCGAGGAAGCAGCTTGAACCCTTGTCCTCGGGTCTGTGCTTCCTCTTCTTCAATGTATATGTCTTCGGCCGGCAACTGGTCTCCTGGCCGTCAGTATACGCGCCGGAGCGGCCTCAGGGAAGCAGAACCGTGAGCGAGACCACCACGGATGAACGCAGCGCGCCAGGATGCGTAAGTCAAAGGTCAAAGTGCAAGACCAAAAGTCAGAACGCCCGGAATGCTGCGAACCAGGCAGCCTTGAAACAGAGGCAATCCGGGCAACAGCTTTGTGAAAACGACGATCCTGTACGCTTGCATGGGAGATGGATACGGATCGGGCTGGGACGAGGCGGGAGGCGGTCGGCGGCCGTGGGCGACGACGGACTTGCCTAGAAATGCTACGTCTTGGCTGCTCCGCGGGGAGTGTTGCTGCGTCTAAGAATGTATGGCTGTGATTTCCGAACCCGTGAAGAAGAGGGCTGGTGAGATGCTGGCCAAGGCGCAGAATCCGGTGCGGTTGCTGCTTTTCACGCAGGAGAACGCGTGCCAGTTCTGCAAGGAAGCGAGGGAACTGGCCCAGGACCTTACCGAGCTGACAGACAAGCTGTCGGTCGAGACCTACGATATGGCGAAGGACGACACGAAGGCAAGCGAATACCGCGTGGACAAGGTCCCGGCATTCGTGATCGCCGGAGAGAGGAACTACGGCATCCGGTACTACGGCGTACCGACCGGGTATGAGTTCTCGACGCTGCTTGGTCTGGTCGAGCTTGTCGCCGGCCGCGACAGCGGGCTGAAGCCGGAGACAAGGACAAAGCTCTCGGGGCTGGCATCGCCACTCGACATCCAGATGTTTGTGACTCTGACCTGCCCGGTCTGCCCGGGCGCGGCGGTGACGGCAGCGCGGTTCGCGGTTGAGAGCGACCGAGTCTCGCTGAGCGTTATCGACGCGACCGAATTCCCGCAACTCGCCAACCTCTACAATGTCATGGCCGTACCGCGAACCGTGGTCAACCGCGTCTACTCGTTCGAAGGCGCGCTGCCCGAGGAACGGATGGTCGACGAATTGCTGAAGGGCGGCAGCGGTCTGGTCATGCCATGACCTCAGTCCACGCAGGCGAGGCCAGAAGTCAGAAGCTAGACGCTGGAAGTCAGAGGTGCGGACGCGGGCGGAATGAACCGCAGATCACGCAGATTCATGGCTCGGACGGAACGGAAGTGCCAACCACGGATGAACACAGATGAACACGGATATTCGCGGACCGGACCCAAGGGAGAGCCGCCAAGAACGCTAAGGTCAGGACAAGGACATCCGCAGATGACGCAGATTGAGGGTTCAGATAGAGCAGAATTCAGAAACCAGAGACCGGAATGCAGAATTGCGGACAAGGAGAGGATTAGCCACTCGATCCCTCGATCTCTTGGTCCCTCGATCCCTTGCTGAAACCATGAGAAGCTCACTGAGACTGGGTAAGGTCTTCGGGATTCCGATTGACCTCCATGTGACATTCATCCTGTTCATCGCGTTTCTGGGAACGGTCTATGCCTTCCATGGCGGCGCGAAGGCCGCGCTTGCCGGGGTGAGTTTCATCCTGGCGCTCTTCCTTTCCGTTACTCTGCATGAGCTGGCGCACAGCCTGGTGGCGCGCGGGTTCGGCGTGAAGGTGAGCCGGATACTTCTGTTGCCAATCGGCGGCTTATCCCAGATGGAGGAGATGCCGGAGCAGCCGACCCGGGAGTTCCTGATTGCCGTCGCGGGACCGGCAACCAGCGTTCTTCTGGGGCTTGCTCTGGGGATTGTGAGTCTCCTTCTTTACGGCCGGACTGCGACGCTGCAGGCCACCGTCACCGGAGGCCTGTTCATCCCCAACCTGGCCCGCGTTAATCTGCTGCTTGCCATCTTCAATCTGTTGCCCGGTTTCCCCATGGATGGTGGCAGGATATTCCGGGCCGCGCTGGCCCGCGGTATGCCGTTTGGCCGCGCCACTGCCATTGCCGCTTCGGTGGGCCGCGTCTTTGCCATCGGCCTCGGCCTGATTGGTCTGTTCTCAAACATCTGGCTGACATTCATCGCGGTGTTCATTTACTTCGGCGCGGGAGCGGAGGCAAGTCGGGTCCGTCTTAAGACGGCGTTCCACGACGTGCCGGTCAGCCGCGTCATGGCCACCGCGTTCCAGACTCTGAACCCTGATGACCGGTTAAGCCTGGCAGTTGAGCATGTTTATCATGGGTTTCAGGAGGACTTCCCGGTGATGATGGACAATGAGCTCGTCGGCGTGCTGATGAAGCAAGACCTCATCGCCGCGCTCCATGAGTTCGGTCCCGGCGCACTGGTCGGTCGGGTGATGCGGAAGGAGTTCACAACCGTAACCGTGGGCCAGACCCTCGAACAGGTCTACGCCGCAATCCAGGCGTGCGGCTGTTCGTCGATGCCCGTGCTCGATGCGGGCCGGATTGTGGGGCTGGTTACGCTTGAGGCCCTGGGCCGCTACCTGGTGTTTGCTGGAGCCGGTCAGCCCGCGAACCGCGCCTAGCGCGCGGCGGGGCCCTTCAGCGCGTCGTCAATTGTGGCCCGGGCGCGAGCCAGCGACGGTCTGAAGCCAATGACTTTCAATCTGAGCCTGCCGGTCAGTCTCTGTTCCTGAACGACCCGACCGGCGTCGTGCAGCATGCTGACAAGGTCGTAGCGGGAGTCCGGAACGGTGAACGTCCGGGTCACCATCGTTTGCTCAACCCGGCGCAGGAGATAGGACTTGAGTTCTTCGATCCTTTCACCGGTCTGGCCGGAGACGAATACCGACTGGGCGTAGCTGCGGCTCAGCCGCTTGATCACGGCGTCATCGAAGACGCGGTCGGTCTTGGTGAAGACCATCAACACCGGCTTGTCGCCGGCCCCGATCTCGGTCAGAGTGTCGTTGACCGCGTCAATCTTCCGGTCAACCTGTTCATCGCTGGCATCGACCACATGCAGCACCAGGCTGGCGTCGAGCACCTCCGACAGCGTAGAGCGGAAGCTCGCGACCAGTTGCGTGGGCAGGTTCCGGATGAACCCGACCGTGTCGGTGACGAGCACGTTCACGTTACGAGCCAGCGCCCATGGTTTAGTGTTGGGGTCGAGAGTCGCGAACAACTGGTCCGACACTTTCACGTCGGAACGGGTCATGCGGTTGAGCAGGGTTGACTTGCCGGCGTTCGTGTAGCCGGCCAGCACCAGCCGGAACATGTCGCTCCGGCGGTCGCGCTGGACCGCCCGCTCGCGGTCGATCTTCTTCAGGTCTTTGCGCAGGACGGTGATACGCTGCTCGACTTTCCTGCGGTCGACCTCAAGCCGCGTCTCGCCGGGGCCGCGCGTGCCGATGCCGCCGCCGAGCCTCGACATCTCGACGCCGAACCCGGTCAGCCTTGTGCGCTGGTACTCAAGCTGCGCCAGTTCCACCTGGATCTTGGCCTCGGCAGTCCGGGCGTGCAGGGCAAAGATGTCGAGAATCAGCGCGGCCCGGTCAATGACGCGAACGCCGACCGCGTCTTCAAGGTTGCGCTGCTGCGTCGGGGTGAGATCTTCGTCGAGTATCAGCAGGTCGATGCGGTGCCTGCGGCAGAGCGAGCCCAGGTTCTCCACCATGCCCTTACCCACAAGCGTCGCCGGGTCCAGCCGCGGCCTGACCTGTATCAGCCGCTCGATCACGTCGCCGCCGGCGGTGGCGGTCAGGGCGGCCAATTCCTCGAGCGAGTCGGCCTTGGACCAACGCATCCGGTTCGTGACGGCCACGCCGACGAGCAGAATACGCCAGCTCATGGGGAGAGGGTTCCAGGGGTCAAGGGTTCCAGGGGTCTAGTGTCCGGCCTCAGGCGGGTTCCTTCTGCGAGAGAACGTGGACGATACGCTGGACGACGGTGATGAGACTGCCAAGCGCGATTACGCCGAGGGCGATCGGCATCCAGGTGCGTCCAAGCACGAACGCACCGAACAGCAGCACCAGGACCCGTACCGGCCGCTCAAAGAACCCGACCTTGCACTCCCGGCCCACGCCCTCGGCCCGCGCCCGGACGTAGCTCACCATGATTGATAGTACCAGAGCGACGACCGCCAGCAGTCCGTACCAGGATTCGCGGTAGTACCAGAACAGCCCGATCAGCTCGAACGATTCGCTCAACCGATCTACAGTTGAGTCAGTGAACGCTCCCAGGGGACTGGCGGTCCCGGTCCGGCGTGAGAGTTCGCCATCCAGCGTATCGCACAGCCCGACCAGCGCCGCAAACACGCCGCCGACTATGAACCGGCCGGTCGCGAAGAAGTACCCGGCCAGCAGGCTCAGCGGCAGGGCGACAACCGTTACAGCCATTGCCGACACGCGTAGCGCCATGAGGAGACTCACCAGCGGCCTCAGCAGCCTACGACCCTGCTGCTTCGTCGATTCCTTCATCTTCCTCTTCTCCGGCCCCGGCGACTACAACGACGGTCTCGCCCTTCATTTCGCGGTCACCAATCTGCGTCAGCACATCGGTGATCTTCCCGCGCAGGACCTCTTCGAAACGTTTCGTTAGTTCGCGGCACACTACGACATCGCGGTCGCCCCAGAGCCCGAGCATCTCTTCGAGCAGCCGCTTGACGCGGCGGGCCGCTTCGCAGTAGACAGTGGTCCGCTCCTCACCTTTGAGGTCGGCCAACCGTTTGCGCCGCCGGCCGTCGCGCTTGGGCAGGAATCCCTCGAAGGCGAACCGATCTGAAGGCAGGCCGGAAACGACAAGCCCGGCGAGCAGCGCCGACGCCCCCGGCACCGGGATTACCGACATACCCTCGCGGACCGCGGCACGAATCAGGTAGAATCCGGGGTCAGAAATCCCGGGCGTGCCGGCGTCGGTTATCAGCGCTATTCTTCTGCCCTGCCGGAGTTGCTCAATCAGTTCCGGCGTGCGGCTCACTTTGTTGTACTCGTGATACGAGGTCAGACGGTTGCGGATGTGATAGTGCTGCAAGAGCAGGCCGCTGTGCCTCGTGTCTTCGCAGGCGACAAGATCGACTGACTTCAGGATCTCGACCGCGCGATGGGTCATGTCCCCGAGGTTCCCGATCGGGGTTGAGACGACGTACAGACCCGGCGCAATGCCGCCGGTCTGCGCCTCGCCTGCCGGCGGGTTCAACCGCTCCGCCTACAGGTCGAAGAACTCAATATCAGATGTCTCCGTGTCGAGCATTGCGGCCGTGGCGCGGCCCGACAGCCAGCCGCAGGCCTCTCCCGGATTGACGATGACCGGACGCCAGCCTTCGTGCCGCGGTTTGTGCGTGTGGCCGTGCAGGTAGAAGTCGCAGTCCGGAACCGGGTTCAGCGGCTGGTGTGAGACAATGATGCGCTTCCCATCCAGCGCGAAGGCGTACGGGCCTTCGTTGAGCGCGAATCCCAATTCGTCTGCCCGTTGCCGCAAGGCCGCGCGGTCGCCGTCGCAGTTGCCGTAGACCGCGATCACCGGCATGGTGAGTCCGGCCAGCTCCTTGAGCACGAACTGGGCGACGATGTCGCCACAGTGCACGACGCGTTCCGGCCTAAGCCGGCTGAACAAGGCCACGGCCTCCCGTACCTTGTCCAGCCGGTCATGCGTATCGGAGATGATCCCTACTCGTGCCATTCACCAGCCCGGTTCGCTACGCGGCGGTCCGGAACTTCTGACTTCTAGCATCTAGCTTCTGACATCTTGCCTCGTCCGGTCCTCACCCAGGCTCACTGCAGTAGGTCGCGCAGCGGCTCGAACTTCCTCAGCCGCACCGGGTGGCGCAGCTTCTTGAGTGCTTTCGCCTCGATCTGCCTGACCCGTTCGCGGGTGATGTTGAATATCTGGCCGACTTCCTCCAATGTTCTCGGACAACCATCGCCGAGTCCGAACCTGAGCCGAAGCACCTTTTCCTCGCGTTTGGTCAGCACTGCCAGCGCTTCTTCGAGCTTCTCGCCCAGAAGCGATACGCCGGCAGCATGGGACGGCGAGGCGGTCTTCTCGTCGTAGATGAAGTCGCCGATGAAGCTGGTCTCGTCCTCGTCCACCGGCTTGTCCAGCGACACGCCGAACTGCGATATCTTGGACAGCGCCTCGATCTTCTCCTTCGGGGTCGAGAGCCGCTGGGCGAGCTCAGCCACGGTCGCCTCGCGTCCCTGTTTCTGCATGAACTGGCGCTGGATCTTGGCGACTTTGTTGATCGCGTCGATGATGTGGGCCGGCACGCGTACGGTGCGTGACTGGTCGGCAATCGCCCGGGTTATCGCCTGCTTGATCCACCACGTGGCGTAGGTCGAGAACTTGAATCCCTTGCGGTAGTTGAACTTCTCGACCGCCTTGATGAGCCCGACGTTGCCTTCTTCCAGCAGGTCGGCGAACTCCAGGCCGCGGTTTGCATACCGCTTGGCAATGGAGATGACCAGCCGCACGTTGCCTTCGATCATCTTGTCGCGCGCCGCCAGAATCCGGTTCTCGCACAGCGCTATCTCGGTCAGTACCTTGCGGACATCGGCGGTGTTGCGGTCAAGGAAGTCGTGACACTCGCGCAGCTTGTGCCTGACCTCGGCAATCTCGGGTGTGCCGTCGCGTCCCTCTGATTTTGCCACCAGCAGTTCGTGCGCCAGACCGAGTGCTTCGGTGCCCTTGTCCTTGAATTCGTCGATCAGGTTGTTGATGAGGTGGTGCTGCAGTGAAAGCGTCTGGACCCGGCTGAACACGATCTTCTTCGCATCGGCGATGTGCGAGCGTACGGCCGGCGATTGTTTGCGCTGCTTGAGTTTCTCGATTTTGTCGGCCTCGCGCCGGATGTCACGCAGGCAGCGGATGAACCGCTGCCGGTCGCGCCACAACGCCTTCTTGTCGAACAGGCACTCGAACTCGACGCGCGCAATCTGGTCCAGCGACTTGGTGCCTTCCTCAATCGACCAGCATTCCTCTACCAGTCGGCGCATCATCGATACCGGGTCGAACAGGTACTTAATGATGCTCTTGTATCCTTCCTCCATCTCCTTGGAGTAACGGATTTCCTCTTCGCGCGTCAGGAGTGGCAGCTTAGAGAGTTCGCGGAAGTACGACTTGGTCGGGTCCTCGGTGCGCTGGATTATGGGCTTGGGACCCTTCTGGATGACTGCTTCCGGTTCTTCCGCACGGGTCTCGGTCATCATGATACCGCTGCGGATGAGACCGGCTACGACTTCCTCCAGCCGGTCAGTCGACATCAAGACATCATCGGGAACCAGGTCCTCCAGTTCCTCGTAGGTAATCCGTTTGTCGCCTGAAGCCTTCTCATACACCGTATCGAGCCACGGCTCGCGTTCGGTCGATTCGCGCGCCTTGCGTCCCCGGCCGGGCGGGCGACCGGGCCCGCGTTTGCTGCCAGTGGGTCTTCGGGTTCCGGTTTTCAGGGCAAGTGGAGGCCGACCCCGCCGCTTGCGCTCCTTTTCACTCTTCATTGGCGAGCACTCCTTTCTCGCGTAACTTCCTGTAACAGTCTACTTCTTTCTCTCTGCAAATCCTCAACTGCCGCGTCGTCGCCCTTCGCATCCGCTTCCCTGAGCCGGCGATGCAGCCAGTCCGCACGGAACCGCCTCACGCGTTCCTGAAACTCGCCAGGTGTCGGTACGTCATCGAACGTCCAGGCCGAGACTATCTTGCGCGTCTCGTCCTCATCGATCAGTCCGAGCACCAGCCCGGCGTTGAAGCCCGGGTCGTCACAGTGGTCGGCGGCCAGCCGGGCAATCGGCCGCAGCTTCTCATCCTGCAGTATTTCTGCCAGTCCCAGGTCTCGAGCGATCCGCGCCAGGTCCTGAGTCTGGATCGCCGAGCCCAAGAGTTTCTCTTCCACCTTGCGGATCCCGGCGGCCCTGGCCGCACCCGGTTTTTCCTGCCCGGCGCTGCGCAGCAAGACCAGCTTGTTCACCCGGAACCGGTCGGCAATCCGGTTCGCGTACAACTCGCGGGTCGTGTCGTCGCCGATGAGCCGCAGCAGGCCGACCAATTCGGACAGGGCTGCCCGCTGTTCAGCGACTCGGGAGAGATCCCGACCCGCAAGCACGAATTCGGTCCAGTCCTGTCCCTGTGTCAGCAGCTCGACCAGCTTCTCCTTGCCGAATTTGCGGACGTACGAGTCCGGGTCGGTACCATCGGGCAGCGAGGCGATCTGCGGTTCAATCCCGGCGGCCAGCAGAATCTCGATTACCCTCCGGCCCGCCTTTCGGCCAGCGCTGTCTCCGTCGAAACAGACGGTGATGCGGGGGTTGTAACGTCGCAGCAGCTGCGCCTGGTTCGGCGTGAATGCCGTACCAAGCGGCGCCACGACGTTGTTGATGCCCGCGTTCACAAGTGACAGCATGTCGAAGTTGCCCTCGACCAATATCGGTATCTGCTCCCTGATGTATCCCTTTGCCTGGAATATCCCGTACAGGCTGTCACCCTTGCGGAAGATCGCAGTCTCAGGTGAATTCAGATACTTCGGTTCGCTGTCATCCAGCACCCGTCCGCCGAATGCGATGACCTTTCCCGACAGAGAGAAGATCGGAAACATCAACCGGCCGTGGAACCAGTCCACCAGTCCCTCGCCTCCCGTCCCTCGTCCCTCGACCCCCCTCAGTAAGCCCGCCTGCACGAGTGTTTCCTCCGACCAGCCTCGACGTTTCGCCTGTCCGCGCAGGATGTTGCCGGCCGGCGCAAACCCCAACCTGAACCTGCGCACGGTCTCCGCGTTCAGTCCTCGTCGCTCAACATAGGCAGCCGCTGCCGGCATCTTCGGGAGCTGCTGCTCGTAGAACTGGCAGACCTGCTCGCAGATGCCGTACAGCGCCTGATTCTTGCCCGACGCCTGCTCGGTCTCGACCGTGATTCCCAGCTTCTTCGCGAGGAACTTCACGGCCTCGGGAAACTCAAGCTTCTCCGTCACCATCACGAAGTTGATGGCCGTCCCGCCGGCCCCGCAACCGAAACAGTGATAGGTCTGCCGCTCCTGGTTGACGTGGAACGACGGTGTCCGCTCGGAATGAAACGGGCACAGTCCCTTGTAGTAGCGTCCGGCTTTCTTCAGCGGCACGTACCCACCGACCAACTGCACAATGTCGGTCTGCATCCGCACCTGTTCAATGACTTCCTGTTTGATCATCAGGCGCTCTTCAGCTTCACTACGGTCACGCCGCTGCCCCCCGCCGACTGCTCGGCCAGGCTGATCGTGTCTACGCGGGAATCGCGCCGCAACCTGTCCCACAGCGCACGGCGCAAGACCCCGCCGCCTTTGCCGTGAACGATGGTGAGTTCAGCCGAGCCTACCATCAGGGCCTCATCAAGGAATTTCGTCACCGCGTCGTCTGCTTCCTCCCGTGTCATTCCGCGAACGCTCAACCTCGTGTCGAACATGTACGGCTCCGGTTGAATCGGCTCGGGCTCGGGCTTCACTTCCGCAGGTTTGACCAGCCTCAAGTCAGCCGCCGCCAGTTCCATCTTGATCTGGCCAAAGGCGACCGTCGCGTTGTTCTCTCTCACTTCGACGACCACGCCCTGCCTGCGAAACGTATGCGACTCAACGTTATCCCCGGGCTTGAGTCCTTCCGGTACCGCGCCCGGCGATTCCGGCTCCACCGGCCCGAAACTGACCTCGGCAAGCGCCTGCTCGACATGTTGCTTGGCGGCAACCACGCTTTCGTGGTTGGCCTTCTGCTCCCTTATCTGCCTTACCAGATTCTCTATCTCGCGCCGCTTTTCCCGCAGGAAGTGTTCTTCCTCGGCATGCAGTCGCTCAGCCGCGTCCTCGGCTTCCGCCCTTGCTTCACGCAGCCTGACATCGTAATCCTGACGCAGCTTTGCTGCCTGTCGTTGCTCTTGCTCGGCTGCCGACCGGGCCACCCTGGCCTTGTGCAGTTCCTCATCGAGCGACCTGAGCTTCGCGCCCATGTCCAGCCACTCGCGGCCGATTCGAGTCCTCGCTCGCTCGATGACCCCGGCTGGCATCCCGGCACCCGCGGCAATCTCGAACGCACTCGACTCGCCCGGAAATCCCATCTTCAGCCGATACGTCGGCCCCTGCGATTGACGACTGACGATTGACGATTGACGATTCCCGGATGTCCCAGTATTCGACATTCGACACTCGTCATTCGTCACTTCCTTCCGTCCCCATTCCATCGCTGCATTGGCCATGCCGGGCTCGTCCTGCGCGAACATCTTCAGTGCGCCAAAGTGGGTCGTCACGACGCTCCTCACGCCGCGGTCGCGCAGCGACTCCAGCACGGCGACGGCGAGGGCAGCACCCTCCTCCGGCGCGGTGGACGCACCAATCTCGTCTATCAAGACGAGGCTATCGGCGTCAGCCTTGTCCAGTATCTCCTTCAGTCTGCTGACGTGCGCCGTGAAGGACGACAGGTCCGAGTCGAGCGACTGCTCGTCACCGATGTCAGCGAAGACCCTCTTGAAGACGGGGAGCCGGGTTCCGGTCGCGGCCGGCACATACATGCCGGCATTCAACATCAGGGACAGGAGCCCCACGGTCTTCAGAACCACCGTCTTTCCGCCGGCGTTCGGCCCGGAGATCAGCACCACCTGCCCCTCATCCGGGAACCGCATGTCCAGCGGCACCACGTTCACCTTCCGATATAGCAGCAACGGATGCCTGGCTCTCACCAGTTCCAGCCCGCGGTCCGCGGCCAGCTCCGGCCTCCGGCAGTCGAACCGGGCAGCAAATCGGCGCTTGGCGACCAGCACATCAAGCGCGCCCGCCACAACCAGTGCCGCTGACAGCTCCGGCACGTGCTCGGCGACCAGCCGCGATAGCGCGCGCAAGATGCGCGCCACTTCTTCAGCCTCGGCGTCCTGCAGCTCCTGCAACTCGTTCCCATCCGATACCAGCGACAGCGGCTCGACGAACAGGGTCTGACCGCTGCCCGAGCTGCCATGGACAACCCCCGGTACTCCGGTCCGGTGCTCAAGCAACAACGGCAGCACGAACCGCCCGCCTCTAACGGTGGGTATGCCACCGAACCAGCCCGGATTGTCGGCCGCCATACGTTCGAGCTTCCTGACCAGCGCATTCCGCATGCCCCGAAGCCGGCGCCTGATGTCGGCCAGCTCCGGCGACGCCGAGTCGCGGACCGCGCCCGCGTCGTCAATCGCGTCGTCAATCCCGCGTTCGAGCGACGGTAGCGGCACCAAGCCGTGTATCAGCGACCTGACGTTGACCACGTCCTGCCGCTGGTTCTGAAAGAACTCGCGGCACTTCCTGATGCCGGCGCAGGCCAGCCGGACGTGCAGCAACTCATCGCCCGTGAGCAACCCGGACGCGCGTAGCTGCTCAAGCAGGGGCCTTATGTCCTTCACCTCGGCGAGCGGCGGCTCGTCACCGAGGCTGGTGACCTCATCCAGCCGGTCGAGCTCGGCGGCAATCTGCTGCACATCCGAGACCGGCTCAAGTGCCAGGGCGCGCTCGCGGCCCATGTCGGTCTGACACAGCCCGGCCAGGATTTCTCGCACGCGCGTGAAACCCAGGACCTCAAGCGTGTGACTATCCAAGTACGGCTCCGTTACAGCCTATTCCCCGACTCTTTGTCCTGACTTCTGCCTGCTGCATCGGCGTCAGCAGAGTGCCGGCCTACGACCCAACCGGTTGCAGAAGGCGGTTAGTTGTCGTCCTGCTGCCTGCGGCGGAACGCACGACGCCGTGACTCTGCCTGCTTCCGCTTTTTCTTTTCGCTAGGCTTCTCGAAGAACTCGCGGCGCTTCACCTCCCGCAGAATCCCGGCGTTCTCGCATGCCCGGCGGAAACGACGGATGAAGCTCTCGTAGGATTCACCTTCCTTGACTGTAATACCTACCATGACTCGATTGCACCTCCCTTCAAGTCGTTTAAGTGGGATCGGGAAAAGACATGCATGAGGCTAAGTGCCTATCTCTTCATGATACATCTTACCCTAAATCACCCAGCAAGCCCAGAGCCATCGCGGCAACCGTGATTGCCGCGGTCTCTGCTCTCAACCTTCTCGGGCCCAGCGTGAACGGTGCGGCCCCAACGCTCTTCAGCGCTTCGATCTCGGCCGGCTCGAACCCGCCCTCCGGACCCACGACAATCAGGACCGAATGGGCAGCTCGCTTCAAAGCCTTGTCCAGCCCCGTACCGGTTTCGTCCTCATAGGCTACCAGCACCTGGTCGAACTCGCCATCCAGTTTCAGAAGTCGGTCGAACTCGACGGGCGCATCAATCTTCGGCAACACCGTCCTCGTTGAGGACTTCAGCGCTGCGAGCGATACTGCCCGGAGCCGATCGAGCTTCGCCGGGCTCAGCCGGCCGACTGTCCGAGCGCTCAGGAACGGGATAATGCGGCTGACTCCCAGCTCAGTTGTCTGGCTGCACACCTGTGCCAGATGGTCGCCCTTCAGAACTGCCTGCGCGATGGCAACCCGATGCTTCGGCTCCCGCGCGCCTCTCGTATCCGACAGCACACGGCCCACAACCCGGTCTGACCGCACTGCGGTCAGTTCTACCTCGTGCTCGCCTCCGGCTCCATCAACCACGCCGATAACGCTCCCCACCTCGTGTCTCATCACCCGGCTGATGTGCCGTGCCTCAGGGCCAGTGATGGTTAGCATCCCATCCTTCGGCGGGGTCGGCGAGTAATAGAGGTCGTGGGGCATAGTGTGCTAATGACCAATTACCAATTGCCAATGACCAATCAAAGAGGAAATGTCTAAGCGCCAACCGCCGGATCCCTTTGGCATTGGGCCTTGATTAGAAATCAGGAATTGAGACTCGGTCGTTTGCCTCATGCTGGTTTCCTCGGCCCCGGCGTCGGCTCGCTCTTCGACTCGTCGAGCTTCTTGAGAAGGTTCTTTTCGTCACGCGAGAGATGCCTGGGAACGTGGATAACGACACGAACCAGCTCGTCTCCTACTCCGCCGTCGAGATGCTTGATCCCGGCGCCGCGGATGTGCAGAACGGTACCGGACTGCGTGCCGGCCGGAACCTCGAGTTCCTTCTCACCGGAGAGCGTCGGCACCTTCAGCTTGCTGCCCATGACCGCGGTCGCGATGCTGACCGGCACCTCAACTGCAATGTCATCGCCCTGTCTCAGGAAAAGCGGGTGCTCCCGCTCCTCGAATTGCACCAGCACATCTCCGTTGCCGGCCGGGCCATAGTGTCCCTCCCCGTGCAAGGGGAGATAGTGGCCGGCCGAGACTCCGGCCGGGATTCTGACCTTGAGGGTCCTGGGCTTCCTGACCCGCCCCTCGCCGGAGCAGACCTTGCAGGTTTCTTTGACCCGTTCACCCGCGCCACCGCAGTCGGGGCACGGCTGAACCTGGACGAACTGACCCAGAAACGAGCTCGCCCGGTGCTGGACCTGACCCTGGCCGTGGCACGTAGCGCAGGTTTCTTTGCCCCTGCCGCCCGCGCCGGCGCACTCCGGGCACCGCTCGAACCGGTTGAAACTGAGCTCCTTGGTGACCGACTCCGCAATTTCCTCAAGGCCAAGCCGCACTGAAATCCTGATGTCGCCGCCGCGCGCGCGTCGTCGCGACTGCTGCCTGCCGCCGACCAACAGGTCGAACAGGCCGCCGCCACCGCCCATGCCAAAGCCCTGCAGCAGGTCGCCGAAGATGTCGGAGATGTCGTTGACGTGCGTGAAGTCACGCCGGAAATCGAACCCGCCCGGCCCGAACTGCCGGGACACGCCTTCGTGTCCGTACGTGTCGTAAAGCTTCCGCTTGTCCGCGTCGGCCAGGACCTCGTACGCCTCGGAGAGTTCCTTGAACTTCTCTTCGGCCTCAGCCCGGTTGTCGGGATTGCGATCCGGGTGGTGTTCCTTGGCCAGTCGGCGGTATGCGGACTTGACTTCATCCTGGGAGACGCCGCGGCTGATGCCGAGCACCTCGTAGTAGTCGCGCCTCGTAGTGGCCATGGCCCCTAATGACTAATGCCCGATTCCCAATTACCAACGAATGACCAATTGCGCCCGATCAGCGGTTCGGCACACGGGTATTCGTTGGACATTAGTAATCGGTCATGGGGAATTCGCACGGAAAGCTCTGCGGCCTTCAAACGGCGACAGCCGCCGTCCAACACGCCAAAGCCACTATCGAAGGAATGCAGCGTCCGGCTCGCCCCGCTACTTCTTGTCCTCGTCGATGACGGTATAGTCGGCGTCGACCTTCTTGCCGGAATCAGTCTCCGGCTGGGGGCCGGTCGCGCCGGGTTGAGGCCCGGACTCTTTCTGACGGTACATCTCTTCAGCCAGCTTGTAGCTCACCTTCTGTAGTTTCTCTATCGACGTGTCTATCGCCGCCTTATCGTCACCCTTCATGGTCCGGCGCAGGTCCGCGGTCGCCTCCTCGATCGCCTGCTTGTCGGCGGCCGGGACTTTTTCGCCAAACTCTTTCAGGGTCTTTTCGGTCTGGTAGATAAGCGTATCGGCGCGGTTGCGGCTGTCAACAAGCTCGCGTCGCTTCCGGTCATCGGCCGCATGAGCCTGCGCGTCGCCAACCATGCGGTCGACTTCGTCCTTGGCCAGCCCGGAGGAAGCCGTAATCCGGATTGACTGCTCCTTGCTGGTCGCCTTGTCCTTGGCGGTCACGTGGAGAATGCCGTCCGCATCGATATCAAACGTCACCTCGATCTGCGGCGTGCCGCGCGGAGCCGGGGGAATGCCCGAGAGCTCGAACCGGCCCAGCGTCCGGTTGTCCCCAGCCAGCTCGCGTTCGCCCTGCAGCACGTGAACCGTCACCGCCGGCTGTCCGTCCTCGGCGGTAGTGAACACCTGGCTCTTCCGGGTGGGAATCGTCGTATTCCGGTCGATAACCTTGGTCATCACTCCGCCCAGAGTCTCGATGCCGAGCGAAAGCGGGGTCACGTCGAGCAGCACGACGTCCTTCACCTCGCCGGCCAGCACTGCGCCCTGGATGGCCGCGCCGATGGCAACGACCTCGTCCGGGTTAATGCCCTTGTGCGGCTCCTTGCCGAAGAACTCGCGGACCAGGAACTGCACGCGGGGCATGCGGGTCTGGCCGCCGACGAGAATGACCTCGTCGATGTCGCGTGTAGTCACCTTGGCATCGGTCAGCGCCTGCTTCACCGGGCCGAAACTCCGCTGCACCAGGTCCTCGACCAGCGCCTCGAGCTTGGAACGGGTCAGACGCATGTCGATGTGCATCGGGCCCTTCTTCTCGTCCGACCAGATGAAGGGCAGGTTGATGGAAGTCTCCATCGAACTGGAAAGCTCGCACTTCGCCTTCTCCGCCGCTTCCTTCACCCGCTGCAGCGCTGTCTTGTCCGCTGCCAGGTCCACGCCGTGCTCGCTCTTGAATTCGTTGATGACCCAGTCCATTATCCGCTGGTCGAAATCGTCGCCGCCGAGGTGCGTGTCGCCGTTGGTCGACTTCACCTCGAACACGCCCTCGCCGATCTCGAGGACCGAGATGTCGAACGTGCCTCCGCCAAGGTCGTAGATGGCAATCCGTTCCGACTTCTTCTTGTCGAGGCCGTAGGCCAGCGCGGCCGCGGTCGGCTCGTTGATGATACGCAGGACTTCCAGGCCGGCAATCTTGCCCGCATCCTTGGTCGCCTGTCGCTGCGAGTCGTTGAAATAGGCCGGAACCGTGATGACCGCCTTGGTCACTACCTCGCCGAGGTAGGCCTCGGCCGACTTCTTCAGGTACTGCAGAATCATGGCTGAGACCTCGGGTGGGGAGAGGCGCTTGCCGTCCACATCAACCCAGGCGTCGCCGTTCGCCGCCTCGACCACGTGGAATGGAACGCGCTTGTGCTCATCCAGGGTCTCACTGTACCGCCGGCCCATGAACCGCTTGATTGAATAGACCGTCTGCTCGGGATTGATGACCGCCTGCCGCTTGGCCAGCGTGCCCACCAGCCGTTCCTTGCCCAGCGCCACGACCGAAGGAGTCGTCCTCCCGCCCTCCGGGTTCGGAATCACTACCGGCTGCCCGCGCTCCATCACCGCTACACACGAAAATGTCGTCCCTAGATCTATGCCTATTACCTTTGCCATCACTTACCTCCAAAACTCCAACTGATAACTAATCTGAAACAGCCGCAGCAGTGCGGCTCAATAGTCAGAATACTCATTTCCGAATTCTTAACCATTAGACTCGCTAACCGACCCCTCGATTTCCGCCGCCTCCGCTTCCGGTTCTTGCCCCGCGCCACTCGGCTTCCTGGTTGCACCTTCGGAGTCCCGACGTTCTGAATTCTGGTCTCTGGTCTCTGAATTCTGATTTGTCCGGCCCGCCTTAGCAACCACCACTCTCGCCGGCCTCAGCACTCGCTCTCCACATGCGTACCCCTTGCAGATCTCGCTCACGACCGTTCCCGGTTCCTGCTCTTCGGTGTGAACGAAGCTGATGGCCTCAGCCCGGCGCGGGTCGAATTGTGTCCCCGCGCAGCTATACTCCTCCACTCCGTGCTTGCAGAGCGTCTCACGCAACTGACGGTGAATCAGGTCGATACCTTTCTTCAGGCTCTCCGCGCCTGCGCCCTCGCCCGCAGTCTGCAATGCCCGCTCGAAGTTGTCCAACACGGGCACAAGGTCCAGAACAAACGCCTCCAGCGCCAGCCTCCGACTAACCTCGCTGTCGCGCTCGGTTCGCTTCCGAAGATTGTCGAAGTCAGCAACTGCCCGTAAGTACTCTTCCTGCAGATTCTTACACGCAGCCGACTTCTCGTCAAACTGCTCCTTGAGTTGGGTGACCGGACCTTTCTTTTCTTGTGCCATGTGAAGTCATAAGATTAGACATTCTAAGGCTATACAGGGATTCTACCCCATGCGGAAGGCCGCGCCCATGGCGCGGTCTTTCCTAACCATCAATGGTTAGCCGCAGGCGTGGGTCCAGTAGCAGGTCGATGAAGTTTGCTTGTCCGGGGCCGGTCAGCTAGCAGCTGGTTTCGGGCAGTTCGGCGGTCGCCGTTCGGCCTTCGGCGTTTCTATGCGCCCCGAATCGCCGGTTGCGTCGTCAGGTCACGGTCAGGCTGTCGGACCAGCGGTCGGGCGGCCAATCTAGAATCGGCAATCTAAAATCCAAAATGACCTCGGCGGCGTGTCAAATGGGTGAAGAGGACGCTGACAGCTAACTGCTGACGGCCAGGGTCAGCGGTGCACGGTGCGTGGCTGGTTGAAGCGGAGACGGCTGCCGTCCCCGATAGCGCGGTCATGGCCCGAGTTTGCGGTTCCTGTATCCAAAGTGGTCGTAGTAGTACAACATCTCGCGCCAGGCCTGCCGTTCCAGCGCGGACATCGTGAAGCTGCTACTCCCCTTGCTGCCGGCGAGCTGGACCTTGATGACCGTGTCGGCCGGGGCCTTGGAGACGGCCAGGGGCAGGACGTATTCGGGTTCGAAGGAGTGAGCTTCATACACCGCCCCGTTCGGTAGCGTGCTGCGTCTGACATCGCTTTCGTCCCAGTCCACTGCGAAACGTTTGCCCCCGACCAGCACTGCCGCCGAGTGCATCGCAAGCGAGTCCTTGCCGATGTACACCACACTCACGACGAGCCTCGCGTCGTCATCGCTTCCTTCATACACACCAAGGTTCAGGCGGGGGTCGGTGTCCGGTATCTTGTCGGAATTCACATGCCTGAACATGGCCGAGCCATCGGTCTCGTTCCGTTGAACCAGCAGGCGTTGTTCGATGTCCCCGACGCGTGCGAAAAGGGCGCTGTCGGAATCAGAGTCCGAAGAAGTCTTGGGTTCGGATGCGACCGCAAAGCCGAGTGCGAGGCAGACAAGGAGCATCATCCTGATACCGGCGTTCATGGTTCCTCCTCTTTCCGGTTCACGGGAATTTCGGGTGACGTTGTCGATCTCCGTTCATCGCAGGCCTTCAGTAGTTGGCCGTCATCGCCGCGGGATTGTAGAGAACAAGCGCGAGGATGTCAAAAAGCGCTGGCGGACGGTGGTCAGCGGACGCGGGACTCGGGTGAAGCGAAAACGGCTACCGGCTCCGCCCCATAAAAGCCCCACCGTCCTCGATAGTCCATCGGCTCGCAGTTCAGGCAATCTGCGCAATCAACAATCTGGAATGAGGTTGCGGATGGCAGGGGAGACGCCGTCCGCAATCTGCAATCGAGAATCTGCAATCTTGAATCAGTTCGACACCCCTGTGGCCGCGGAGAACGCAAAGTGGAGCCAGGAGTCCGGGTTCGCAGCCGCCCTGGGTGTTTTGACTCTTGGCTTTTGACTTCTGACCTTTGACTTGCGCGTCGGACGCCTGCTATGCGCTCAGTTCGCCGGAAGCCGGGAGTATACGATATAAGAATAGAGCACGAGGACAGCGGCAGTGGCCAGCGCGGGCGCGAGTATGAAGGGCAGCGCGTAACGGCCGAAGAAGACGCCCAGCATGCTCACGCCGCCGGCGACCGTAAACAGCCAGCGGCCCAGGCGATGGGTCTTCTCCCACACGACGTCGCTGGCCAGGGTCCATGGCGTCCTGATGCCGACAAAGTAGTTCCGCTTTGCCCTGCCCAGCAACTGGCCCATGAAGATGCACAGCAACCCGAATGCCACCGGCAGAGTCTGGTTCGGCGAGACCCGCACCTGCAGGTTCCACAGAATCACCTGCACACCAATGCCCAGGATGAACAGCAGCACTACCACAATCAGCCAGTCATAGATGCCGCGGAACTGAAGGATGTTCTTCTTCAGCGGGTCGATGCGGGGAATCGCGAAGAAAACGAGCCACGTCAAGGCGATGATGGCCGGCGATATCAGCAGGCTCGGCAGGCGCGGCATGTAGCCGTTTACCTCGCCGGCCGCATTCCAGTGGTCGGCCATCTGTGCCGGCATCCTCGGGTAGAAGACAGCCGCCAGCGCAACCGAAAGCGCCAGTATCACCAGACCTGCGATTTCACCTTTGGTCATGAATGCTCCCTGCTGGACGAAGGCTTGTCCTGTCGGACATCGTTGACTCTACTCACCGTATCTCGATTCTAGAACCCGCGGACGACTATGTCAAATGGCGGGTGAGCCGCCAATCTGCAATCGTCAGTTCACAGCGGAGCGCGGCGGAGGACACGGCGAATCCGCGCCGGTAGCGCATGATTCGGGACATGATGCCGGCCCCGGAAAGCCGGTTGATTGCAGCATTGTGCCGTGCTATACTGAGATACTTTGGCGAGCGTCAGCAGATAACATCGATGGAGGAGCAATGAACCGATATCTTGTCGCGGCTGTGGTCGCAGCCGGCCTGATGGCCGGGGCGGTGAGGGCGCAGTATCTCGAGGCGAAGATTCCCCTCGGTTTCCATATGTTCGAGCCCTGCGCGCTGGCGTATGACTCGACCGACAACGAAGTCTTCTGCGCCGGCGACGGCAGCGCGAACGTGACGGTGATCGATGGCGCGACCGGCCACTATCTCCTGACCGTTCCGGTCGACTCTGCGCCCGAGGCGTTGTGCTGGAACTCGCAGAACGACCGCGCCTATTGTGCGAACAACGCTCGCGGCACCGTGACCGTTATCGACGGCGCGACGAACTCGTCGGTTGCAGCCGTGCCGGTCGGCACCCAGCCCGACGCGCTCTGCTATAACCCGCGGAGCAACAGGGTCTACTGCGCGAATAACGGCTATCCCGGAACGGTAACGGTGATTGACGGCGGGACCAACTCAGTCATCACGACCGTCACGACCGGGATGGCGCCCTGGGCCCTGTGCTGCAACCCGCAGGACAACAAGGTCTATTGCGCGAACTACAGCGACGACAATGTGACGATAATCGACGGCACCACCAATGCGGTCCTCGCGACGCCGGCGACCGGCACCCATCCCTGCGCGCTTTGCTACAACGCTGCCGATGACAAGGTCTACGCCGCGAACGGCGACGGCGGCAGTGTGACCGTGATTGACGGGGCCTCGAACGCAGTGATCACGACGGTCACGGTCGGCACCGATCCCTGCGCGCTTTGCTGGAACTCGGTGGACGACAAGGTCTATGCCGCGAATGAAGTCACCTCGACCGTGACGATCATCGGCGGGGCCTCGAACGCAGTGCTCGCGACGGTCGGGGTGGGAGCGACGCCGCGAGCCTTGTGCTACAACGCCGGGGACGACAAAGTCTACTGTGCGAACGGTGACGGCAGCAGCGTCTCGGTGATTGGGGGGGCCTCAAACGCCGTGGTAGCGACGCCCACGGCTGGGACGGCACCTTGGGCCCTGTGCTACAATCCCCAGCGCGGCCACGTCTATTGCGCGAACCACGGGAGCATGAGCCTGACCGTGCTCGACGGCGGCTCAAACCAGGTTTTCACGACGGTGGCGTCCGACTCCATGCCCTCTTCCCTGTGCTACGACCCCGCGCGCGTCCGGGTCTACTGCGCGAACCAGGGGAGCAACACCGTGACGGTAGTCGACTGCGCCACCAACCGGGCGACTGCGACCGTTCCTGTCGGCGCGGAGCCCTACGGGCTGTGTCTGAACCCGCAGGACAGCAAGGTCTACTGCTGCAACTTCACCGGCAACAGCGTGACGGTCATTGACGCCGTGTCGAATCAGGTCATCACGACGCTGGCGGCCGGGACCGGATGCCTCAGCCTCTGCTACAACCCGCACGACGACAAGGTCTACTGCGCGGCCAACGGCAGCAACCAGGTTGCGGTGATTGACGGCGCGGCGAACACCATTATCACCCGCGTGCCGGTCGGGCATTATCCCGGCTCGCTGCTCTACAACCCGCAGCACAACAAGATCTACTGCACCAACTGGGACGACATGAACGTGAGCGTTATCGACGGCGCATCGAACGCGGTCATCACGACTATCCCGCTCGGCGCGTCAAGCGGCGCCGACGTCTACAACCCGCACGACGACAAGGTCTACTTCGCCGGTTACGACAGCAGCAACGTGACAATCGTGGACGGCGATTCGGATGAGATCATCACGCGCGTGGCCACCGGCACGCGACCGATGGGCCTGGAATACAACCCGCAGGATAACAAAGTCTACTGCGCGAACGAGATGAGTAATACGGTCAGCGTGATTGGCGGGACGTCGAATGCGGTGATCCGCACTCTCACGACCGGCGACTACCCGGTTTCCCTCGCGTACAACCCGGTCGACAATAAGGTCTTCTGCGCGGTTGAAGGCGCGGGCAACATCAACGTGATTGATGGCGCCACCGACTCCATGCTTGGGTATATCTTTGTCGGCGAGGCCCCGACCAACGCGGTCTGCGACCCGGTCCACGATCGCGTGTACGTGGCCAACACGTGGTCCCACAACATCGCCGTAATCCGCGACTCGGCGTTGGGAATCGAAGACCGTCCTGCCCGGGCCGCGCAGACCGGGCGGCTCGAAGTCCGGCCCAATCCGTTCCGCACAAGGACGGCTATCAGCTTGCAGCTTACGGCTAGCGGCCCGGCGGATCTGGCAATATGTGATGCCGCCGGACGTCGCGTTCGTTCCCTCCCGGCCGTTAGCCGTAGGCTGTCGGCGGTTGGCTCATTCTCCTGGGACGGCACCGACGACTCCGGCCGATCCCTGCCGCCCGGCGTCTACTTTGTCACCCTCACCGTGGACGGCTTCACGACCTCGCAGAAGCTCGTCATGGAAAAGTAGCCGATGTGACAGCGGACTGCTCGTAGCAGGCAGCGGCGGGCGCAGGCCCGCCGCTGATTCACAGGCGGCAGGACTGATGTCGGAAGGAGGTAGTCCGCTGGCTGCGAACTGGGAACCGATGCCGAGTCGCCCCGACCGTCGATCTTCAATCAACAATCCAGAATCTACAATCTTGAATGTGACGCGGCGGGTGTTCGGCCAATCTAGAATCTGCAATCCAGAATCTAAATGCCTTGTGCGGGCGTGTTAAGTCGGCGAGATGGACTGCCGACAGCTCACGGCTGACGGCCTTCGGGCTGCGGTGTACGGTTCACGGTATGCGGAAATGTGATGCGGCGGTGGCGGACCAGACTGCCGAAATGGGATGACTGACGCTGGTTCTTTCTGTGCGAGCGGCTAGATCGCCACTCTCGGATAGAACCATGCGCTGAGAACTGATATGAGCAGCGACACCAGGGCAAGTATGCCGATGTCGGAGCCAACTCCCCGGGTGCCGCCGTAAAACATCAGCGTCCGCAATCCGTCGACCATGTAGCTCAACGGGTTCACGGTTGCCGCCACGCGCAGCCAGGTCGGCATGATTGCTATCGGGTAAATCGCGTTCGAGGCAAAGAACAGCGGCAAAGTGATCACCTGACCGATGCCCATGAATCGCTCCCGGGTCTTCACAATCGAGGCGATAATCATGGAGAGGCCGGCGAAGAAGCTCGCGCCGAGCATCACCAGGATGATTACCCCGAGGATGGACACGGGGGTGATGCGCAGCCGGATGCCGAGGATGAGGGTGAAGAGGAATACCACCAGCGCCTGGCTGAGGCCCCTGAGCCCGGCGGATATCATCTTACCCCAGACCAGGGCGAGGCGCGGCGTCGGCGTGACCAGGAGTTTCTGCAACGTGCCGGTGTCGCGGTCCATTATGATGTACAGACCGTAGAAGATGGCAACGAACACGACGGACTGGGTCAGAATGCCGGGCGCGATGAACTGGAGATAGGTCAATCCCGGCGTCGGTATCGCTCGAGTCTTGCTCAGCGCCTCGCCGAAGATACCCAGCCACAGAATCGGCTGGATGGCACGGGAGATGAGCTCGGTGGGGTCATGGATGAGCTTCCGAGCTTCCATCTCGGCGAGCACGTAAGCCTTGTTGAATCCCCGAACAAGGTTGGTGAACATCGACATAGCTGGCCTAGCGGAGCCGCCGCTGGGTCTGCCTCACCCGGCGGACTTCCCGGAGGTTCCCTGACTCCTGCAGCTTGTTGCCGGTGATGAAGACGAAGGCCTCCTCGAGCGTCGCATCGGGTTTCCCGGTCCTGGCTTTCAATTCTGCGGCCGTACCCAGCGCGGCGATCTTCCCCCGGTTCATCACCACCAGGCGGTCGCTGACCTCATCCGCCTCCTCCATATTGTGGGTGGAGAAGAAGACCGTGGTGCCGAACCGCTCCCGCAGTTCAAACAGGTGCTCCCAGACGTCCTGTCGTGCCACTGGGTCGAGCCCGGTTGTCGGCTCGTCCAGCAAGAGAACCTTGGGGTGGTGAAGCATGGCCTGTCCAACCTCCATCTTGCGAATCATGCCGCCCGAAAACGTGCGCACCAGCGCGTCGGTATGCTCCTCCAGCTTCAGAAACGCGAGCATTTCCCGCACGCGTTCCTTCCGCTCGGCCCGGGGAATGTCGTAGAGCCGCGCCATCAGCATCAGGTTCTCGTAGGCGGTGAGGGTGCCGTCGACCGATATCATCTGCGGCACGTAGCCGATGGCCCTCCGGACCGCCGAAGCCCGGTGGACGATATCGTGCCCGTCGATCGATGCCGTGCCGCTCGTCGGAGCGATGAGCGTGATGAGCATCTTGATGGTGGTTGACTTCCCGGCGCCGTTCGGGCCCAGGAATCCGAAGACCTCTCCACTCGAGACATCGAAGGACAAATGGTCGACGGCAGTGAACTTCTTGAACCGCTTGGTCAGATTCTCGGCGTGAATGATGTTCATAGAACCGGGCAGACTAGAAGCATTATACCACGCCTATCAGCCGGTTCAACCCGCCGGGGCAGCCCCAGAACCGAGATAGAACCTGCCACAGAGGCCGCTACCAGACCCGAGGTAACCGCAGATGTCGCAGATGACACAGATTGACGATTCAGGTAGAGCAGAATTCAGAAACCAGAGACCAGAATGCAGAGTTGCGGACACCAAAAGGAGTAGCTGCAGATGACGCAGATTGAGGATTCAGATTGCGTCGATACCCTTGTAGTCAGCAGCGCTATGTTCTGCTTGCTCTAACCTGAAGCTGCTGGGAATCTTCTGTCCGGAGATGCGGTCAAAAAGTCAAACCTAAAAGGAGGGATAGATGGTTCGAAGTCTGCGATATGCGGCCCTGGCGGTGTTGCTCGTCGCAGGTATGGCATTCGGTCAGGGCAAGGCCGCCTTGAAGGGTGGATACCTGGGCGACCTCAGGTTTGACACGAAGTACGGTTTCCATAGTCAGTTGGAGGGTTCCACTGGCAGCAATTCGGATTTCCGCTTCGGCCTTTCGCCCAGGCTGGACTACTTCGTCAAAGACGGCCTGGGAGTCGGCGGCGGGTTCCGCTTCGACTACTCTTCCACTACCTACAAGCAAACCGAGTTGTCCATCGGCCCGCAGGTGGACTACTACTTCACTCAGTGGGAACGCCCGCGCTCGATGTCCGGTTGTCTTGCTTACCTCGGACCGGGCGATTGCATCCCGCATGTCGGGTTCTCGGCCCAGCTCCTGGCTGACCGGACTGACTACGGTCCAACCTACGGGCCGACTACTGACTATGGCTGGAGCACGCGGTTCGAAGTCGGTGTGGCTCCGATAATCGGGGAACGGGTGAGCTTTCCGTTGGATCTCGGCTTCGGGATCCAGAACGCGAAACCTCAGCTTTCCACCCTACGACAGACCCAGTATTGCTTCGACGTGTGTACCGGGTGCGGAGTGTTTCTCTACAAGTAGGCCGGCAGCGGCCTGATTACTGCTAAATTCCGTGCGACCTTGCGCGCGGATGAGCCGGACGGCTGGACCGGCGCTGGTTCGCGGGCGGGGCTGGACGGCCGACGGCTAACGGCGCACGGCTGACGGCTAGGTCAGATATCGGGGTTCGGCGACTGCAAACTGCAAACTGGTAACTGGTCACTTGCGCCTACGGCGCGGCTACCCGCGAGTCTGATAAATGTTTTCCCGAGAAGAACACCCCTCGGCCGGGCACGTGCGGTCAATCTGCAATCGACAATCTAGAATCTGAAATGCCTTGGGCGGGCGTGTCAAATGCGCGGGCGGGACGTCCCGAAACAGGGGGACTGTCTGATTCATGCTATCTGGAATCTACATTGGCCTTGATGGCCTGTCGGAAGCTGCTAGCTGTCGGCTGTGAGCGGAGGGCTCATTCCGGATGGGCGGGCGGAATCTGCCAAGATGTCCCGAAGCTTCCCGCAATAGGGTGCCTGTCCTGACGGATCAGGAGTTAATTAATGTGTCCCCGTTTCTCCCCGCGCGCCACCAAGTCAAGTGGCGGGTGTCCGGCCAATCTAGAATCTGCAATCTAAAATCCAGGACGCCCTCGGGGGCGTGTCAAATGGGCGCACGGAATTGAATGGGACGAACCAAGACGTCCGAGAATAGGGTGGCTGTACCTGATTCGGTCCGCTTGACTTCCCTCCCGGCCCGGCTATGTTCTTGACGATAGAGGAGGAAGAATGCCGGTAACGTATGAGCAGTTCAAGAACGCATTCATCGCCGCAGCCGATCGCTACAGGCTAGGCGATGCCGTGAGAGAGAACTGGGTATGGCTGGAGAGTGACCGAAAGGACAGAGACCGGGTCACGCAGTTGCCCCCTCGCGGGCAAGTGACCACCGATGACCTCACGCGCAGTTCGCAGAGAGTCCTGTTCGATGTCGCCGACGCGCTCGGGTTGGACGTGACCTGGGAGTGTCCGCCAGGGCATGATAGTACGCAGAAGCTCGACGCTGCCCTATTCGGCAGGGCAAGCAGACTGCCGGAGGTTGCATGGGAACACGCCAACCTAATCAAGAATGGCCCAGGCGACGCGAGGAAGCTACTGCTATACCCCGTCCCGTTGAGGGTGCTAGCTACGTACCCGACACCCGAAGAACCCAATAGCCTCAGCCAGCTTGTCGGAGAGTGCAACCACATCGTGCCCCACCAACCGAAGAGCAGCTTCCTCATCATCCTCGGTATGCCGGACGGCACGTGGCAGTTCCGCAGCCGTCAGCCCTCCGGATTCGAGGAGGCACGGTAGCGCGGCACTGTAACGGAACGCCCCTTGTGAGGACACCCAGGCTACAGCGGAGAACCCGTACTCAACCCAGACAGCCCGAAGCGCGTTCCTCTCTCCGCCTGCGCGTCTAACGCAGATGCCCAATCCAATACCATGACCGCACTAGAATCTGCCTCCCGGCGCCGAAACCAGAAAGGAGACAGCGCAACATGAACGGCCAGCTAGTGCCCTCCGATGAGCTTCTCGGTCGCCTCCTCGGAGTCGTGAGCTACAGGTTCAAGACGTTCACGCAGCCGCATGCCAATCGTGACTGGACCGCACTGCTAGAGTGCCACCTCGCACACGTGGCCTCAGAACTCGGCTTACAGACCGCCGACTACCTTGTGCGGGAACCTAGGCAGAATTGTGTCCAGAGACACGGACTCCAGTTGCGGCGTGACAACTGCACGGTGGCGGCCATCGCTTGGGAATGGAAGTCGAGCAACGAATACCCAGACCTGTTGCCTTTGAGGCATCTCCTCCGGAGCGATGCTGAACTGAAAGTGTTTCTGACTGACACACTTGTCGGGGAGGGCGCCGTACGGGCTGCTGAATTGGGTGAAGTCCTCGCGAGGCACGGTGTCAATCCGAAAGACCGCAGCGTGCTAGCGGTCGTGTTTGCGGGTGCCGGGAAGAACGCACTTGGCCGACTCGCGAGCGTGACCGTGGTTGGCCAGCCGGACCTAGTTCGGTGGATTCCCAAGAGGAGAGCCTGTTTCGATTGTGGCCTTGGGCACTAGGCGTGGATACGACGCAGCAAGTGCAGGGAGGAATCATGCAAAAGGTACTGGCCGTGATAGGGGTGGTTGCAGTCGGAATCGTCGTTGGGCAGTGGCTACCCGACCAGCGACTGACTACGGATACTACCGCCTCAATAACGTCTCTGTCCAACAACGCCAGGAACGTGGCGGCTCAGGGGGACACGGTGCATGTCACATGGCTTGACGGGCCAGGCGGAAGTGAGCAAGTCTGGTACAAACGCTCGGTGGATGCGGGTGCCACGTGGACCGCTGATACGCAACTCACCAACTCGCCTGCTAGGCCGGACGTCCCGTCGATTTCCGCCGCGGGTGCGACCGTCTGCGTTGTTTGGAGTGACATCCGCAATGGGCACGACGCAGATGTCTACTTCAAGTGTTCGACCAATGGTGGCGCGACCTGGGGTAGTGAGGTTAGGTTGACCTCGGATACAGCAGACCAGGAGTACGCCTCAGTTTCCGCATCTGGAAGCTCCGTGCACGTCGTGTGGACGGACACTCGCCTTGTGAAGTATCAGGTTTACTACCGGCATTCGACCGATAGAGGTGTCACTTGGAGCAATGAAGTAATGTTGCCGAGTGATACGGCTGGTGCCGAGAATGCCACTGTGGTAGCGTCTGGATCCAGCGTCCACGTCTTCTGGAAGGACTACCGGAGCGGCAGCTACGAGGTATACTACAAGCGTTCAATCGACGGTGGGACGACGTGGGATGCCGACCGTTGCTTGGTGTCGTCGCCGACACTAGGCGCGTATCCGACTGCTGCAGTATCGGGCAGTAACGTGCACGTGGTGTGGCTGGATTTTCCCGGGAACTACGAAATCTACCACAAAGGATCGACCGATGGCGGCACAACGTGGAGCGCCGACCACAGGGTCTCCAATAACGACTCGGTGTCGTGGTCTCCGTCGGTAGGTGCCGCGGGCTCGACGTGCCACGTCACTTGGTATGATGGGCGACAGGGAGACCTCGGTCTGTACTACCGTAAGTCCACGGACGCCGGTGGGTCGTGGGGCCCCGAGACAAGGCTGACGACGTGCCACTCCATGTACCCTTTCCCGGTGTTTCATGTGGCGGCCTCTAGATCAGCAGCGCACGTTGTGTGGTATGATAACCGGGATGGCAACGATGAGATCTACTACAAGCGGAACGTCACAGGCGCGGGTCTCTCCGAGGGGTCAACGATCAGCGTGCCTGGTCGCCCCGGCCATGCCCTGACCATTACACCAAACCCAAGTCGCGGCAGTCTCGTCGTACTGAGGTGCGACATGGAGCACGGCGTCCCATTGAGGATCCGACTCATCGACGTACTTGGACGCTCGCTGATTGAGCGACCGGCGACGCCTACGAGAGCCGACGAGGTCAGCCTTGACATCGGTCACCTGGCGGCTGGAGTGTACGTGGTTGAACTCTGCTCGGATCTCGGACACGGCGCGACCGCTCTGCTCGTTCGACACTAGCAACCCTACACTCGCGTAATCTGAGGGTAATTCCGGGGACATAATAAGCAATTCTACTTCCGTCAAGTCTGGCAGGAATCCTGTCTCCATGGAGGCTGTAGGATAGGACGGGGAGGGACGGGAGTCAAGCGGGGGAGAGCTAACAGCTCGCAGCTTACAGCTAGCGGCCTTTGCCGGTCCCGGGTTTGTCGCGGGCGAGGGCGGGCGCCGCTGCGACGACGTCGGCGTACAGGCTCTCGGGGCAGAGGTCGATGTCGCCGGGCCAGGCAACCGTGTGGCTTTCCGGGTCAATGAACACCTTCTGGAACTCCGCCGGGTCTTTCCAGACGGCAAACACACCCTTGCCCACCAGCGGGGCGAGGTCAATCTCGCCCTCGACTCCGTCCTCGAAGCGCAGGTCGAGCCGGTATTCAGGTAACGCTCGGGCAGAGATAATACGGTGCATCGTTGCTCCTACTTGAGGGGCGCGATCCGGGAAAGAGGCTCGTGCGCGACTGCCTGTTTCCAGACTCGGCGCAGCTCCTCCTTGTGCGTCGCCGCCCATTCCACAACCAGGCCTCGAACTCTCGGCGGCAGGTTGCGGGGGATTGTGGGGACACTTTACTTAACTCCAAATCCGTCAAGGCCACAGCGCGGGCGGCTGACAGCTCACCGCTCACAGGCCAAGGCAGCGACGGACCGCGTTCTCGACCTGGAGTACGGCATCGTTGGTCATCCGGCCCGCGGGTTTGTCAGGGAAGCGTTTGGGGTCAGAGTAGCGGTGAATTCGCGGTCGATCGCCTGAAGCTCCGCTCGAATGTCGCGGTCTCTGGCCATCACAGCAAGCTCGGAGTCGAGTGGCGCGGCATCGGTTTGTTCGTCCGCGGCCACCCGGGCACGCAAGCGATGCGCCAGGTCTTCGAGCAGACGCAACTGGTCTGCAGGCGAGAGCCGGTCGATGAGGGCTTCGAGCTCAGGCAGTGTGCTGGCTGACACGTTGCTCCTTTGTCACAAACTGGGAACGCCGGCCCTGGACTCCGCCTTGCGGTTGGTGCCGGGACAGGATCCGGCCTTCGTTCCTTCGAGGAGAGGATAGCAGTGCTCGTTCGCGAGTCAAGGCAGGGCGGACGGGGCTGAGTCATTCTGGATGCAGGCTTCTGGGGTAGATTCTGAGGAATGCGGACCAGACTATCAGCGCCAGACCGAGGAGCAGCAGCCACCATGGGTAGTTGGTGGGTACGTGAGCCGCGGGGTCGGCTCCGGGTGCTGCGTGAAGTCCGAGAGGGCCGTAGGTGAGGCCATGGCGGGCGACGAGCAGGCCGTGGTCGCTTAGGAAGGAGAGGAGAATTGCGGCGGGACCGATTGTCAGGGCGAGCCGGTCAATGAGGTTTGCGCGGGCGGCTCGGCCGGTCCGACCCAGATTGACGTAAGCCAGACCGAGGGCAATCATCAGCGCGGACACGAGAACCGGGGCTAGAATCGGCGCGACCCAGGGAATGGGTATCAGGAACAGGATGTCCCAGGTTAGCAGCGAGGGCGGCCAGCCGAGGATTGCCTTGAGTCCGAGGTAATAGGCAATGTCCCAGACCCCGAAAGCAAAGAGGAACCACGAGAACCGTTCAAGCCGATTCTTTCCCGCCAGCCAGGCAATGACTGCGAGCATGATGAGCGTGGCAGCTTCGCGGCCCGATTCCACGAGCAGGATTGGCTTGAGCATGGTGGTGTTCAAGAGGAAGGCAAACCCTGCCGGGTAGTATATCTGGCGCAGATAGACTACCACCGCAGCCTCGCAATAGCCCATAGCCAGGGCGAACAAGCCCAAGAGCAGAGCCCTCCTCGTGCCGGCCAAATGGGTTTCGCTCAAGGCGAACCTTGCCGATACGCGCCGCGTTCACGCATGGCACAATGATAGGCGTCTGCTGTCCGTTTGCCAAGGACAGAAACGGAAAGGAAAGGGGTCGTGGAATCGAGGATTCGAGGGGTCGAGTGGCGGGAAGGGACAGTAGAGCAACTCCAACCGAGGTCAGAAGTCAGAGACCAGAAGGGGATAGGAAAGGGATAGAGAGATCGAGGGATAGAGGGATCGAGAGCGGGGGAGGACGATAGACAAGTCAAGAGGCAAAAGCCAAAGGCCATAAGCCAAAACAGCGGAGCGGGCGAAGGCAGAGGCGAGAGGCCAGAGTGCAGAGCGAAGGCAGAAGCCAAAAGGCAAAGGCCAGAAGCCAAGACCGCGAGAAACGGCGGGAAGCAGAAAAGAACTGAGGAAATAGCGAAGGCGGAACATCGGGTCTAACTTGCCTATTCTCATTAGGTTGATGCCAGTCGCAGGACGAAAAGTCCGCATATAGGGGTCGCCCGGGGGCATGCCCTTTGAGGAGCTTTCGAGGAAGCCATGAAATGAGCTTTGAAGTGAGCTTTGAACTGAGCTTTCGGAAGAGCTTTGATGCGAGCTTTCGACGGAGCTTTGCAGCGAGCGATGTGAGAAGCAATGCGCTGAGCTTTGAGATGAGCGATGCGCGATGCGATGTAACGAGCTTTGAGTTGAGCAATGGAAGATGCTGTGAAGTACGCTTTCGAGCATGCTTTCCAAGGTACTTTCCGGCGAGCTTTGGGGCGAGCTTTCTAACGAGCTTTCGTCGCAGCATTCATCTGCGCGGAAAGGGGTCCAAGGATCAAGGAAACAAGGGGTCGGGCGGCGGATGGCGGGTAGCGGTCAGCGGACGGGAATCTGCGTCATCTGCGTAATCTGCGGTTACTCGTCCCTTCGTCCATCGTCTCTTCGTCCATCGTCAATTCTGCATTCTGGTCTCTGGTTTCTGAATTCTGCTCTATCCGAGTCCTGAATCTGCGTCATCTGCGTAATCTGCGGTTAATCCTCTCCGGCTTGGCGTTCTTGGCGGTTGTCTCCTCTGCGGTTGGCGGATAGCGGTCAGCGACCGGGTCCCGGCGCTACAGGGCTTTTTGGTAGATGCGGAAGCGTTTGGCTATCTGGCCGCCGACTCGTTCAACCTCGGCCCGCATCTTGAGGTTGGTCTCCAGTTCGTGGTGGCTGTCTATCTTCTCAAACCCGTTCGCGATTGCCGTCCGCATCATTGCCGCGCCCAGCAGCACGTCGAGTCCCCGCCCCCGGCAATCCTCGCGTATCCCGGCGAGTAGCGCGTCGAGCTGCTTTGTCTTCTTCATCGCGGCCATTATCTGCAGGATGCCGAACGGGAACAGGTGGCCTTTGCACTTGCGCAGGCCTTCGTTCATGTGCGGGATTGAGATGACGAACCCGACGACGTCTTCGCCTTTGAGTACTATCTTGACGAAGCGCGGGTCGATGACCGGCAGGTACTGCTTGGTCAGCGCGTCCATCTCGGCGTCGGTTAACGGTACATAGCCGTAGATGTTCGTATAGGTTATGTTCATCAGGCCGAAGACGCGCCGGCCAAAGGGCTTCAGTTCCTTCGACTTGGTGAACTCGACCAGCTTGAACTCGGGCTGCCGCGCCGCGCGCGCGCTGATCTTCTCGTAGAATTCCGGCAGCTTGTCCGAGAGTTTGACGATGTAGTCGACGTAGTCGACTTCCTTGGTATAGCCGGCCGCGTCCATGAACCGGACGATGTACGGGAAGTTGTGGAATGAATCCAGCGTCGGCTCGCAGTCGAAGCCCTCGAAGAGGAACCCTTGCGGGTCCTGGTCCGAGAACCCCATCGGTCCAACCAGCTTGTTCATGCCGAGTTCGCGCGCCCAGTTCTCGACGAACGCAATCAGGGCTGAGAAGACGTCCTGCTCTTCGTAGCACTCAAGGAACCCGAACCGGCCGGTACACTCATGTCGCAGCTCGTTGCATCGCCGATTGACGATGCCCATGATGCGGCCGACCACCTTGCCGTCGCGCCGCGCCAGCGCGAGCACCGCGTCGGCGTGCTGGAACGCGCGGTTCTTCTTCGGGTCGAAGAACTTCCAGTTGTCCATGTAGATGGGCGGAATCCAAAGCGGGTTGGTGCGGTTGACCCTGGCTGGCAGGTAGATGAACTCCCGCAGCTCGCGGCGGTTGCGGATTTCAGCGACTTCGAGTGCCATCGGATGTGAATGCCGGCAATTCGCGGTCAGTCCCGCAGGCGATATTCAGCGCGTCGGCCGGCAGCCGGTTGAGTGCTTCGACAATGTAGGTTCTGGTCATCTGCCCTTCGAGGGGAGACTCTAGCGACGGATGGGATGGGGGTCAAGCAGAGAGATGGCTGACGTCCAACCTCTAACGGCCAGCGGCTTCCGATTACTGAGTGCGGAAGAAGGGAGTATGGGCAACGGATAATCCAGAAGTCAGAAACCAGAATGCAGAATTCCGGGCGTGGCGGAGCAGGGAGAAAGTCAGAAGGCAGAGGCCAAAGGCTAAGAGCCAAAGCGGCAGGTTGAGAGAGAAATAGAGAGAGCGTGAGGGAGCGAGTGCGAGGAGTGGGCGGTCAGTGACAGTAGCGGGCGCGGGCGTTGGAGACCGAGATGATGTGTACTTGCCCGCAGCGAGGACCGAGCGCGAGCAAAGCCCGGTCGCCAGTTACCAGCGCGGCGGCACCGGCCGCGAGCGCGCAGTGTATGAATTTGTCATCGTCCGGGTCAGAGCAGAGGCGAGGGCCTTCCGGGACCCGGAATCGGTCGCAGTAGGGCAGGACGAACTCCGCCATGATGGCGACGGCCTCGTGTTTGCCCAGCCGGAACTTCGGGTACTCCAGCACCCGCGCGTACTCGTCGAGAATCGGTTCGCTCGCCGCGAGTCGGAATCGGCCTCCGCGCCAGGCATCGAGCAGGGCCGATGCCTCGGAGCGGAAGAGCAGCACCGACACCAGGACGTTGGTGTCGAGCACCAGCCGCGTTACTTCTTCTTCCTCGCCCACCGAACCGCCCGTGTAACCTCACCCGGTCTGATTCCTTCCTGCTCAAGCCGGTCGCGCACCCGGTCTATGTCGACGGCGGGCACGATCTGCACCGGCCGCAGGACCAGTGCATCGCACACTACCTCGGCGTCGAAGTAGTCGGTCGTCGGCAGGCGGTCGAGCAACGCCTTGGGTATGGTGAGTTGGTTCTTTGTCGTCTTCTTGGTCAACAAGTGTCTTCTCCTTACTTTCTTACAGTAAGGATAAGACGTTGGAGGCGGCGTGTCAAGCGGTGAGAACGAGAGGTGGTCCAATGGTCAAGTGGCCTGGTGCGAGGAACGGGCTACCAGGCGGTAGCTAAGTCAGGGCAGGGGACAATTCAGAATGCAGAAACCAGAGACCAGAATTCAGAATTGCGGGAAGGCGGGCGCCGGCGGGCTACCAGACGGCAGCGACGTCGGTGGAGGAGGCGCGGGGTTCGAGGGAGAGGGCGCCGGGGGCGCAGGCGGTGCGGCAGATGCCGCAACCCCAGCACTTCCTGCGGTCCACGATGACGCCGTTCTGACGCGGGGCGGCGCTGATTGCCCCGAACGGGCAGCGTTTGATGCAGCGGCGGCAGCCGGTGCAGAGTTCTTCGTTGCGGCGGATGACGTCTTCGCCTTTCCACATGATGCGGACGCCGCCCTTGAGCTGAATCTTCATCGCCATGCACCCGCTGGGCAGGTCGCAGTTGCAGATGGCCGCGATGAACGGGGTGATGAAAGTCCAAGCCGTGTGGCAAAGCCCGCGCTCTTCGGCGTTTCGCAGGTACGCCACAGCTTGGTCTTTGGTGAGTCGTTCGAACCCCTGGGAGGCCGGGCCGCCGGAATAGTCGCGAAAGCCCTCGGCGAGGAGCGTGTCGTGTTTGTTCACGGTCATCACGATGCAGCATGACTCGGCGTCGGAATGCGGCTGCATCGCGCCGCGGCAGACGCAGGGCAGGCGGGTGATGTTCGTGGCGATGTCGAAGAGGGGCGCGCACTCTTCGAGCGGGACCGGTTGGCCAAAGTGATGCTTCTGCGCCGCGACTTCGGGCTTGCGGGTGAAGTGCTTTCGAGCCGGACGCGGGACGAAGCGGAGCGCGGCGAGCCCGGCATTGGCCGTGCGCCGGTTGGCCTCGAAGTTGCGGATGAAGTCAACGATGAACCCGCGGCGGGCGAGGTCCGACTCGAGGTCCATGGCGTAGTTTTGGGCATTCGCATACCAGCGCTTGCCCTCGCCGTGCTGGGCGCAGAAGTTACACATGGAAACCTATTGTAGCGCGCAGACGGGAGTATTACCACAAAGGTAGGAGGAGGACCCGGACAAACCAGAATTCAGAAACCAGAGATCAGAATGCAGAATTGAGGCGCGGAGGGAACCAACCACAGATGGACACAGATAAACACGGATAGGACCGACGACAACCGCCAAGAGCGCCAAGACGCCAAGGAGTAAGGGGAAAGTGGAAATGGCGAAGGGCGGATTCAGAGAGTACTAACCGCAGATTACACAGATTCATGTCCTGACCGGGCCAAAGAACCCCAGGTTCCTTGGCCCCCAGAACCCGATTCGCGCGACCAGGGCACGAAGTCGCGAGGATACCGAAACCCGGACACCGCTGAAGGCCCTTGGTCATGAATGAGACTAGTTCGTGTCAGTCGTCTGGAGCAGGTTTTCATGCCTATCCGCTTGTGGCTCGGGGCTTTGGGCTTGAGGCTGGAAGACTGACACCCCCACCTAGGGGATTACCCTGCAGATAGTAGACAGGATTCAGTAGACAATAGACAGGGGGGTTATCTCCACCGCAATTCCGGGATGAACCTCCACCGGAATTCGCCGGGTTGCTTCACCGGTTCCTATCCGGTTTGCTTTCCCGGTTAGTCTACCCGTTACTCCACCGGTTCCTCTCCGGGTTGGTCGGAGCGTTGCGGCCCGGCTAACTCCGTGGGTTGCCGTCCTCGTTGCTCCCGAGTAAGCTCTGGCCGTTGCTCTCCGGTTTGCTCAGAGCTTTGCCTCCCGAGCTGTGAGCCGCTCGGTCGTCATCATCATCGACGCCCTGGGTGAAGCGACTTCGGGAGAACGAAACAACCTGGCCGGTTTCATTGCAGCGGACTGCCAGGCTTCGCACCATGCGGCGCGGGCTGTCACTGTCGTCGGACTTCCGGCCTGCGAGGGCGGCGACGGCTACTTGCCGAGCTTGCGGATACGTTCCGGACGGCGGGCCAGCAGGTAGATGAGCGCGCCAACCCAGTGTGTGAACACAATGACGAGTGCCCAGATGAGCCGGCTGTTGCCCTCGTCGGTTTCGCGGGTCAGGACTTCGACCAGCATCCACACCCAGAAGGCCAGCGCGCAGACCGAGAACAGGCCGACAAGGAAGATGAACGGCAGCAAGGCCGCTCCGCACGAGCTGGCGGCAAGCGTCGAACCGAGTGTATGCACCAGCCAGAATAACTTCCGCGGGCTGCCAGTCAAGATGCCGCACTCGGCTCGCAACTGTCTGATGCGCAGCAAGAGGCCGCTTCGGCTCGGCGCCTTCGAGCTGTCCCCGTTGCAAGCACAAGGGCCGCGGATGAACCGCGGCCCTTATCGAAGGAGGCAGATGCTAGCCGAGAATGGCTTTCAGGTCCGCATCCGGCGTGGTAATCGGCATGATGTTGAGCTTGTCCTGCAGTATCTTCACGAGGTTCGGGGTGAGGAAGGCGGGGAGGCTGGGTCCGATGCGGATGTTGGTGATGCCGAGGGAAAGGAGCGTGAGCAGGACCGCGACCGCTTTCTGTTCGTACCAGGAGAGAATGATAGAGAGGGGCAGCGAGTTGACGTCCGTGTTGAAGGCCTTGGCGAGCGCGAGGGCAATCTGGATGGCCGAATAGGAGTCATTGCACTGACCGATGTCGAGCAGGCGCGGGATGCCTTCGATGTCGCCGAACTCGAGGGTGTTGAACTTGAATTTGCCGCAGGCGAGGGTGAGGATGACCGAGTCCTTGGGCACCTTCTGGGCGAACTCGGTGTAATAGTTGCGACTGGCCTTGACGCCGTCGCAGCCGCCGATGAGGAAGAAGTGCTTTATCTTGCCGGCTTTGACGAGGTCAATCACCTTGGGCGCAACCGACATCACGGCATCGTGGCCGAAGCCGACCGTGATGTACTTCTCTTCGCCGTCTTCGGCAAAGCCCGGTGCTGCCTGCGCAGCATTGATGACCGGTGTGAAATCCTTGTCCGGGCTGATATGGGTGACGCCGGGCCAGGCAACGAGGCCGGTCGTGAAGATGCGGTCGACGTAGCTCTTGTGGGGCCGCTGGATGCAGTTGGTGGTCATCAGGATCGCGCCCGGGAACTGGGGGAACTCGGTCTGCTGGTTCTGCCAGGCAGTGCCGAAGTGGCCGACAAGGTGTTTGTACTGGTTGAGCTTGGGATAGCCGTGGCAGGGAAGCATCTCGCCGTGGGTGTAGACGTTGATGGCCTTGCCCTCGGTCTGCTTGAGGATTTCCTCAAGGTCTTTGAGGTCGTGGCCGGAAACGAGGATGGCCTTGCCTTTGACCGGGGTCATGCGCACCTTGGTTGGTGTCGGGTGGCCGTAGGCGCCAGTGTTGGCCGCGTCGAGCAGTTCGGTAGCACGGTAGTTGAGCTTGCCGGTGTTCAGGGCCTCGGTGAGCAACTGGTCGGCAGTGAATGTTCCGGAAGCGAGCAGGTCGAGGAGTCGGTGGAACTCGGCGTAGACGGCGTCGTCTTCTTTGCCGAGCACGCGCGCGTGGTCGGTGTACGCGGCCGCGCCTTTGAGCCCGAATAGAACCAGGTCGTGCAGGTCCGCGATGTCATCGCCCCATTGTTGGTGGCGGGCGAGGATGCCTTTGTCGCGGCCCTGCTCGACCAACGCCTTGATGCCTACTGCGGGGGTCCAGTCAGCCGGGCCGGTCAGTGTTTCCGGCGTCTTGCCGGCCTTATGGCAGGCGTCCTCGTACATTCGCTTTGCATTGAGGCGCATCCCCGCAGCGTGCCTGAGCAGGTTTTCGAGACGCGCCGGGTCGAAGTCGACGTTGGTGATGGTTGCGAAGAGGGCCTCGACCGTGAAGGCGTTGACCTCAGGGTGGGTCTTGCCGAGCTGCCGGGCGCGATGGGCGTACATGGCGATGCCCTTCACCGCATAGAGAAGAAGGTCCTGCAGGGTCGCGCAGGTCTCATCCTTGCCGCAGACGCCTTGGACTGTGCAGCCGGTGCCTTTGGCGGTTTGTTCGCACTGGTAGCAGAACATGCTCATTCGATAACTCCTTTGGGTTTCCTATTCATCCATGCGCGGAGGCCGGTCAGGCCTCGGTAGTTTGACCACGAGAAACTCGAGCCGGTTTCCGGTTTCGTTCCGCACCCGGTGAAAAGTCTCTTTCGGATGGGGTACAAGCGTGCCGGCTTCAGCCTGTACGCGTCCGGCATCGGACTCGATGGTCGCGGTCCCGGTAATGATGTAGAAGAGCGTGTCCACCGGCGAGGCATGGCGCACCAGCGCGTGGCCGGCCGGCAGATGGATGTGGACCACTTCGACGAGGGGAGAAGCGAAAAGGCGGTGAGCATCGAGGCCGTTCGGGTTGGGAACGACCGGCGACTCAGCGACGGTGATAGGCTTCACGCTACTTTCTTTCCGTCCACGTCGATTGTCACCTCAGCGAAGGGGATGGTCCTGCCCGAGTCGGCGATGGCCTGTTTGACCAGTTGCACGAGGCCGAAGCAGCAGGGCACGGTCATGTGGGCGACCAGCACCGACTTGGGTGAATTATGTCTGAACATCGCGGTCAGCTTCTCTCGGTAGGCGTCTGCATCGTCGAGCTTGGGGCATGCTATTATGAGGACCCGGCCTTTCACAAGGTCTTCGTGGAAGTTCGGGTGGGACGAGCCGACGCAGTCCGCTGATATCAGCAGGTCGGCGTTCTTCAGGTACGGCGCGGTAGCAGGTATCAGCGTTAGCTGAATTGGCCAGTTTCTGAGCGCAGATAGGGGTCTAGGGGTCGAGGATTCGAGGGGTCGAGTGGAGGACGGAAGTTCAGGAGAGAGGCTGCGGACGGCGGAACCGGGACAGCCGCAGGCCAGGGGCTCTTCGCTTTGACTCTTGGCTTTTGGCTCTTGGCCTTTGGCTTCTGTCCGAGGGCTTGCCATGTTGTGTTGCTTGAGGTAGGCAAGGGCTTCGTTGTAGTAGTTGCAGGCGCTGTGGTCCTTGAGGTGCTTCAGGTGCGCGGCAATCGTGTTCGGGCCGGCTTTGACGATGTTCGCCATCACCTTGGCCTCGTCGTAGGGCTCGGCGACTCGTTCCTCTACCGTCATCGCGCCTTCGGGGCAGTTGCCCACACAGGCGCCGAGCCCGTCGCAGAAGAGGTCGGATACCAGCCGCGCTTTGCCGTCAATCACTTGCAGGGCGCCTTCCGGGCAGTTGGGAATGCACTGGCCGCAGCCGGTGCACTTCTCTTCATCAACGTTGATAATCTTGCGCTTACTTCCCATTCTTGTCTCCGAATTCCTTAACCAGGTCGGTCAGACGTGTGCGTCCCAGGGTGCGTATCACGTCGCGGTTGAGCTTGCCGAAGTAGCCACTCAGCGCGCAGCCGCCTGCCTTGCACACCGGTTCGCCGAACAGGCAGGAGCGGGCCTGCATCGGCCCTTCAACTGCCTCGTAAATCTCCCTGAGCGATATCTGCCGCGGGGGACGGTTGAGCCGGTACCCGCCGGTCGGACCGCGCGTGCCGGTGACGAGGCCGGCATGCTCGAGCGCGACCATCACCTTGGCCAGGTGCGCCGTCGACGCATCAAGCCGGGCCGCAATCTCGCGGGTGCGAGTTGTGGGCTCGGACGAAGCCGCGATGACCGCCAGCGCGTGGAGGCCGAGGTTCGCCGCCTCCGTTACCCGGAAGGGGCCGGAACCGGTCGGGCGTGAGTTATTAGTCATTTCGGTATTAGAATACATAAATAGCGCCGGCTGTCAAGCTCGGCGTTGTGGGAACCGGACCGGACGTGACCGGCTCTTTGCTGAGACCCCTGAAACCGGCACGCGAGCCCGCCGCAATGGCCCAAAGATATAGAGAAGGTGAGGAAGGAAGTGCTCGCAGTTTACCTGGCGCGCATCTGTGCCTTCGTGACTGAATTGCGGGTTCGGGGGCCGTCCGGCTTGACAAGCGGGCATGATTTGAGGACGCTACGGGGTGGTTTCCGGCGATACGTGCCCGGTGCGGCGCCCGCGAGCCTTCCTCTTCCCGGTGATCGGCGCGCTGGTCGTCCTGGCCTGGTTGAACCGTTTCATCCAGGACGACGCCTTCATCTCGTTTCGCTACGCCCGGAATTTCGCGAACGGGCTGGGCCTCGTCTGGAATCCGGGTGAGCGCGTCGAGGGTTACACCAACTTCCTCTGGACCGTGCTGATGGCAATCCCACACAAACTTGGCTTGAGTCCCATCGCGTTCTGCTACGGCTTCGGCCTGGTGCTCTTCGCGTTCACGCTCTATCTCACCTACCTCGCGGCGCGGTCGGTGCTGGGTTTGGAACGACCGGCCCTGATTGCGGTCGTGCTGCTGGGCACGAATTACACCTTCAGCGCGTTCGCCACGAGCGGCATGGAGACGCAGTTGCAGGCCTGCCTCTTCGTGTTGGCGGTTCTGCTCTTTCTGCGTCTGGGTAAGGAGGGCTCGGCTGTGTCCGGAGCGGCGTTCCTGTCGGCGGTGCTGGGTCTGGCCTTGTTGACGAGGCCGGATTCCGTGCTGCTGGTTGTCGTGCTGCTGCCGATGGCGCTTCGAGTCCTGTGGCAGAAGCAAGGCCGGCGCATCGGCGGGCTTCTGGCGCTGACTCTTCCGCTCGTCGCAGTGGTGGGACCGTGGCTGGTCTGGAAGCTCGCGTTCTACGGGAATCTGCTGCCGAGTACTTTCTACGCGAAGTCTCCGACATCTGTCTCGCTGTTCAGGGGACTGTTCTATCTGGCGGCCTTTGTCGGCATCTACTTTCTCTTCCTGCTTCTGCCGTGGGCGGTGAAGGCCGGCCGGCGCTTGCTTCGGTCTCGCGAGCCGAAGCTCCTGATGCTCTCCGTCATTGTCGGGTTATGGTTCGCGTACGTCGCCGTGTTCGGCGGCGACTTCATGCAGTTCAGAATGCTGGTGCCGGTAATGCCTTTCCTCTTCATCCTGATAACCTGGGTGTTGTGTGCCGTGGTCCAGACACGCCCTCTCCGGGCAGGACTTGTGGCCGTCATCCTGGCCGGTTCAATCTTCTGCGGCGTGTTCCATGGCCGGGGCATACTTCGCCACGGGCTTGAGTCCATCCACCGCCTGGCCGAGCATCTCACGTCGGCTTCTGAGAACTGGGCCGGTATCGGGTCGGTGTTGGGGCAGTCATTCGGCAGTGACCGGAACGTGGTAATTGCCACCACCGCAGCCGGGGCGATTCCTTACTACTCAAACCTGCGGACGGTAGACATGCTCGGACTCGACGACCCCTGGATCGCCAGGCATGGTCGTTACCTCAGTTCCCGTCCAGGACACCATCGCGTCGCCACCCTCGGCTACCTCGTAGGCAGGGGCGTCAACCTGGTGATCGGTCCCCCGGCAATGGTCAACAGCGATTCTCTGGCCCGTACGATCGAGTTGGAACGGTTCATCTGGGGATTCGGACGTCAAGACACGGTGCCGGAGGATGCCCGGATGGTGGAGATTCCCATCGACCACGGGTACAGCCTTGTCGCATTGTACCTTGTCCGGTCAGAGCACGTCGACAGCGTAATTGCCCGGCGGGGCTGGCAAACGTGGCCGGTCCCGCCGTACGCCGGCCAACACTGAGGTCCGGCGAGCCCCCTTCGAGGAATCAGACAGCGGCTGTCTTGCGGGCGAGGATGACGAGGTGGTCGTAGGGAAGCTGGTCGCGTTCGGCCGCCAGGCAGTCGCAGCAGTGCTTCTTTAGGATGTCAAGGTACTCCGGTTCCGCGAGCGACCCATAGTGGAATTCCACTCCGTTCATGAAGCCGCGGCGCCCTTTACGGCCGCCGATGCCACCGCAGGTGAAGAGCAGGATGCCGTCGGGCGCGACTGCGTCGCAGAGCCGGTCAGTTGCCTCGACCTGGCCGTCAGGCGCCACGTGGAAGAGACTGTCCCAGGCAACCACAAGGTCGTATTCGACGGGGCGCTGCCAGGTAAGGAAGTCGGCGCGTATGAAGCGAATGCCGGGGAGACGGCCGGCGGCGATACGGATCATCTTGGCTGAGACGTCGACGCCGGTGACGGTCAATCCGGCTTCAGCCAGAAGGCGGCTCAGTCGCCCCACACCACAACCGACGTCGAGCGCTGAGCCGTGCGTCCGCGCAAGTCCGATGGCGCGGTGGAGGTAGGCGATACCCACTGTCTTGCCGACCATCTGCGCATCCCACCATTCGGCAATACGGTCGTAGCGGCGGCCGGTCTCATTCGGTTTCATTGAGCAACAGGCGGGCGCATTTCGCAGCGCCGGTAATGGCGTGTTTGCCCCAGCCGGCCCGACTCATGCCTGAAAGCCCGCCGTCCCGGTGAAGGGCGTCGAGCGCGGGGCCGATCTCGGCTGCGTCCCGCTGCGTGGTCAGAGGCAGGCAGACGCCCTGGGCAACGGCGAACTCGAAGTTCTCTCGGGCAAAGGGACCGATGTGAGGGAGGAGCGCGAACATCGGCAGACCAAGTCCGACTGCCCAATTGGTGCGTTCGTGAGCGGCTGCGATCATCACGTCAATGCTCGGCAGCAGCTCGGCCGTGCGCCTGGTCTCATCGCTGCGGCCACGGGTCGAGATGACATGGAACGCATCATCCGGAATGCCGCGACGACTAAGCTCCGACCGCATCTCGGCAGCGTTTGGCGCTCCCGGGCCCGGGAATACGAAGGCCCTGTGGCCGGACTTGGCTAGAGACTCGACGCAGGCGGTCAGACGGGCGACATGGGGTCGGGGTCGTGCGCCGGATAGGAACAGGCCGACGACCAAAGGTCGCTCTGAGCCGAGACGCAACTGCCTCGCTTGGTAGGACGCTTCCGCTGCAGCCACGAGGTCGGGCTCAATCATCAAGCCGACGACCGAAGTCGCTTCCGGTTTCACTCCGAAGGCTCGCAGCTTGAGGCTTGTGGCCTCAAGCGGTACAAACGTGCGCCATGCACCGGGTACCGCCGCGATCCTGGGCGCGGCAATCTCGCCGTGGACGTAGGCGACGCGGCAGACCGGAGCCAGGATGTGTGCAAGCAGCGGGTGGTCAACCATGCAGATGCCTTCATAGCCGGACAACCGTTTCCTCAGACCGCGGCCGAGCAGCGAAATCTGCATTGCCGAAGGTTTGCCGTCAGTCGGACGCAGGCTGTTGTACAGGGACGTCGACAGGCCGCCTCGACCGCCGATGCGGTATGCGGTTCCCGCCAGCCGCCAGGCCAGGCCGGAAACTCCGGCACACAGCTCGGGTATCGTGTGACAATCGACGCGGTCGTCGCAACGGCGAGAAAGCACCGCGAGGACCGAATCGAGGTAGGATGGATGCCCGCGGCCGATTTCGGAGCAGACCGAGACCAAACGAGAATGTCGAATGTCGAATGACGAATGTCGAATGCCGGAGGCGGACGCGCTCATTTGAGGAACTTGGAGAAGCGGCGGTCAGCGAGTTCGCGGCCATCCGTCTGACAGGTGGGGCAGTAGTAGAGCGTGGATTCCTGGAAGCTCACGCGTTTGACCGGCGTGGCGCAGACCGGGCAGGGTTGGTCCAGCCGGTCGTGGACGCGCAGGAACGTGCGGTCCTTCCTTTCGGGCAGACGATTCAGCGAACGCAGGTGCAGGATGGCGTCCTGCAGCACTTTCTTCGTGGCCGTGTAGAGGCGGATTGTCGCCTCGGGCTTGATAGCGGTCGAGAGCGCGAAGGGTGAGAGCCGCGCCTCGAAGAGAATCTCGTCGGAGAAGCAGTTGCCGATGCCGGCGACAGCCGACTGGTCGGTCAGGAACCGCTTGAGCGTCCGACTGCGCCGGCCCAACGCCTGCCGGAATCGGGCGAGGGTGAACTCCGGGCTGAGCGGGTCGGGCCCAAGCCGGGCGATGATGTCAATCTGCTGCGGGTCATTGACCAGGTAGACGCTCAGGCGGTGATGAGTTGTATCCTCAATGACGCGCAGGTCTTCGTCGCCGTCAAGGTGGAGGGCAAAGGCGTGAAGACGGTTCAGGGGCGCGTGAGTCGGCCCAAACGCGAACCGGCCCGAGAGCATGAGGTGAATGCACAAATGAAGGGGAGAAGTGGCAAGGGGAAATGACGAAGGGGGCGAGGGAGGCGGCGAGCTCTGTGCGGAACCAGCGAAGGTGATGCAGATGACCTTGCCGAGGCGGGTGACCGAGCGGACGTGCTTGCCCGTAAGGGCCTCAAGCGGCGGGGTGACGGTCTTGAGCGCGACCGGTGAGTGCACCGTCGCACCGGCAACGAGCCGTCCGGCCAGCGCAAGGCGAAGCCGGTCCTTGGTTACTTCCAGTTCGGGCAACTCGGGCACAATTGAAGATAGGAGATAACTGGGACAAGTCAAAGGGCAAAATCCCGGTGGCCAAACCCCAATTACCAATCAAGCCAGAATCCCCGAATGACCCGGTCCAAGGACCGAGGTGACTGGTGCTTGGGGTTTCTCAAAGCGACTGGTCATTGCGATCTGGTAATGGGCATTTTCCTCAGAGCGCCTCCGTCCTTTACATGGGGCGATTCTCCCGCAATAATACCGGCTTCATGCACTGGCACGACATCGACAGCGAACTCGATGAGAGCAAGCCGACCGGCAAGGCCGGGACGTACATCCGGCGGCTCTGGCCGTTCTTCCGCCGTTACCTCAGGCTCGTGCTCGCGGCCGGCTCGCTGCTTCTGGTGACGACCGGACTGGGCCTGCTGGGGCCAGTGCTGCTCAAGCGGGCAATCGATGTCAACATCGGGCACGGTGACCTGCGCGGCCTCGCCGTAACTTCGCTGACATATCTCGCCATCCAGGCGTTCATTCTGAGCGCCGCCTACTTTGAAAGGGTCTGGCTCGCCCTGGTGGGCGAGCGAGGAGCGGCCGACCTGAAGCAGGCGCTGTTCCAGCACGTGCTCGACCTGCCGATGTCGTTCTTCGACAAGATGCCGGCCGGCAAGCTCATTTCACGGGTGGAGAGTGACACCGAAGCGCTGAAGATGCTCTTTACGAATACGTCGGTCGTGCTGCTGCAGAGCGTCCTCATGCTCGTCGGGATGTGCGTCATCATGGGAGTGACGAGCTTCAAGTTGTTCTCACTGGTGCTGGTGCTGCTGCCGCCTTTTGTGGTTGCCTTCTGGCTGTTCCAGAAAAGGGTGCGGCCGGTGTACATGCAGGTGCGCAAGACCGTGGCCGAGACCAATAACCTCGTGAGCGAGACGTTGAAGGGATTGCCCGTAATCCAGGTCTTCTGCCAGCAGCGGCGCTTTGCCCAGCGGATGGATGACCTGAACCGGCTGAAGTACAAGGGCGAGCTGAAAGCCTCGATACTCTGGTCGTCGGTGTGGATGCTGGTGGATTTCGGCGAAATACTGGGAACCGGGCTCGTGCTTGGCTTCGGCGGGGTGTGGGCGCTCAGGGGGCAGTTGACCATCGGCACTTTGTTCCTGTTCGTGTCGTACATCACGCGGCTGTTTGGGCCGCTGCGGGCGATTTCGGACCAGATCAACGTCATGCAGCGCGCCTTCGCGTCGGCTGAGCGGGCATTCGGCATACTCGACCAGGCGCCGGAGCCCGCCGGCAAGACCGGGGCCGGGCCGCTGAGACTCAAAGAGGCGATAAGGTGCGAGAACGTCAATTTCGCCTACGACGGCCAGAACATGGTGCTGAAGGACATCAACCTGGTCGTGCGCAGGGGGGAGAAGGTCGCGTTGGTGGGTGAAACCGGCGGCGGCAAGACCTCGATTGTCAATCTGCTGATGAAGTTCTACCTGGCGCAGTCGGGTCGGATTCTCTGCGATTCAGAGGATGTCGCCCAGATGGACAAGCACCGGATTCGGTCGGCGGTCGGGTTCGTCCCGCAGGAAGTGGTGATGTTCCCGGGTTCGGTGCTCGACAACCTGCGGCTGTTCGACGAGACTATATCGCGTGACCAGGTAGTACAGGCCGCGAAGCGCGCGCGGATTCACGATGCGATTGCGAGATTCCCGCAAGGTTTCGACACGGTACTGACTGAGGGCGGCGGCAATTTCTCCCTGGGCGAGCGGCAACTCCTGGCGTTTGCCCGGGCCATGGTGCGCGACCCGGAAATCCTGATTCTTGACGAGGCCACGTCTTCGGTCGACCCGCACACCGAGCACCTGATTCAGGAAGGGCTCGAGGAACTGCTCAAGGGTCGGACCGCGATCATCGTCGCGCACCGCCTGGCCACGATTCGGATGGCGGACCGAGTGCTGGTGGTTCACAAGGGGAGAATCACGGAGCAGGGCACACATGATGAGCTCCTGGCTCGCGACGGCATCTACTCGCGACTTTACCGGCTGCAATACGTGGGCATGGGTCAAGGCTAAGGTCAAGATGGGAATGACTCCTTCCGAATCTCAACCTCAGTCTCAACCTCGGCCCATGTCTGTTGTGTTCGACTTCTGGCGCGAGCGGCCGGGCTGGTCGGTTACGCTCGTGCTCGCCACTATCGTGGTTACCGCGATCTCGATGGTTTTCCCGTACTTCCTGCGAATGATAATCGACGGTATCAAGCGGGGCATTTCCCAGCGAGAACTGGTGAGGTACGTCCTGTTCCTTTTCGGGTTCGGCTTCCTGCGGGTCATCGGAGACGTGCTGTTGCCGTTCTCGCGCGGCCGGATTAACGAGCTCTACGCGTGGAAAGTCAGGACCGCCATTTTCCGCCGAGTGCTCGACATGGGCCACACTTTCAGCGCTCAGTTCCCAACCGGGGACGTGATGGAACGGCTCGACCACGACATGGGCGAGCTGTCCTGGTTCGCCTGCTCGGGTATGTTCCGGTTCGTGTCCGCCGCGTTCACGGTGCTGTTCGCGCTCGCCATCATGCTGCACATGAACCCGATGCTGACACTCGTGACTGTCGTTCCCATTGGGCTGGGCGTGTACGTCTGGCTGCGGCTGGGCCCGCTGGTCTATTCCTGGTTCATGAAGTGGCGGCAGAAGATATCAGAAATCAACAACCAGCTTGAGTCAGCTTTCACGGGCATCAGGCTGGTGAAGTCCTACGCCATGGAGGAGAAGCTCGGCCACAAGTTCCGGGGCACGCTCAACGACCGTATCGCGGTGGCGATGGGCGAGGCGAGAACCGAGGCGAAGATCGGCATACTCTACAATGCCATCGGCGAGTTCGCTACGCTGCTGGTGCTCTGGATCGGCGGCATGCTGGTCGTGCACGCGCACCTGACCCTGGGCGAGTTCGTGGCGTTCAACGCCTATATCCTGATGCTGCTCGGCCCGATGTACGACATCGGCAACGTCTTCGTGTCTGGCCGGAGAGCGCAGGGCGCTGCGGAGCGCATCGGTTCGCTCAGGACCCACCCGACCGAAGTCGAGCCGCCGGCAAATCCGAAGCAGCCCAAACCCGGCGAGTTGAAGCTGGACCACGTCTCTTTTTCCTACGGCACGAGGATTGTGCTTGAGAACGCGGACCTGACCTTTCCTCCGGGCCGGAAAGTCGGGATTGCCGGAACGATTGGCTCGGGCAAGAGCACGATCTTCAGGCTGCTCTTCCGGGAAGCCGACCCGCAGCAGGGCAGGGTTACGCTTTCCGGTCAGGACGTCAAGGAGCTTGACCTGGACGCCTACCGGCAGCTCTTTGGCTATGCGCCGCAGGAGGCGCAGTTGTTCTCCGACTCGGTCAAAGGGAATATCGCGTTCGGCCGGGAGAACGTGACCGACGAGCAGTTGCAGGCGGTCGTGGCCGGCTCCGAGCTTTCAGAAGAAGTCGCCGGATTCCCCAAAGGACTGGATGAGATGCTGGGCGAACGCGGGACTCGGCTATCAGGCGGCCAGAAGGAGCGCGTGGCGATTGCCCGGGCGCTGGTCGGGCGCCCGCCGGTCATGGTCTTCGATGACGCGACCTCGGCGCTCGATGCCGAGACCGAGAAGGAACTGGTCAACCGGATGATGAATCAGTTGCCCGGCGTCACGGTAATCATCGTTTCGCACCGGCTCTCGGTGCTGAGCGTCTGCGACTGGGTCTACGTGCTGGATGCGGGCAGGGTGAAGGAGCAGGGGAAGCACGATGACCTGCTGGCAGCGCAGGGGCTCTATTGGAAGTTGTACCAGCGGCAGTTGATCAGCGATGAGCTGGAAAAGCTGTAGCGGATTAGGTCGTATAGGACCTATAGGTCCTATTCAGAAATGCGTGTGTGCAAAGAACTCGCGAGTGAGATCTTCCATCAACCTGGAACGCTTGTCGTAGAGACGGCGCAGCTTGCGCCGAGGATGCGTCGCGAGCGCGTAGTGCACGAGCATCGGTAGCGCGATCGTCACGTCGGTGTAGCAGACCAGAGCATCCGGCAGCTTCTCCGGGTCAACCTTGCCCCACGACACGGCTTCGTGCGGCGTGGCGCCGGACAGACCGCCGGTATCGGGCCGCGCGTCGGTTATCTGGAAGAAGTAGTCCTGACCGAGCTCCTTGATCATCAGAACTTCCTGTATCTGCGGCTCGGTCTGGAGCGTGAAATTCTTGGGGCTGCCGCCGCCAATGAGCAGGACGGCCGACTTCCCGCCTGAGCGCTTGGCGTGGAGCACGTAGGACGTTGTCTCGTTGACGTCGGTTGAAGGGTTGATGCGCAGCTTCAGGCCCTTGAGTTCCAGGCCCGCGATGTTCATGCCGATGGTCGAATCTCCGGGCGAGCTGGTGTGGATGGGTACACCCGCGCGATATGCTGCGGCCAGAACTGAAACGTCCTTGTTGCCGGTCTTCCTTTCCCACTCAGCCGCATATCGTCCCAGCAGATGGTAGAACTCGGCCGTGCCCATTTCCTTCTGGAACTCCGGCCGAACCAGGATGGAACGTAGAATCTTGTCGGTCGCCATCAGGCAGTCGGTATAGCCGAGGAACACATCGTAGATGCGGACAACGTCGTTGCGGCGGAGGTCGGTGTCGTCCACCACGTGCGAGCCGACATGGAGCGGCAGGTTGAACGCGAAGTGCAGGTCGTGGTACATGTTGGCGCCGGTCGCGACGATCCAGTCTACGAATCCGGCCTTGATGAGCGGGACAATCGCCGAGCAGCCGAGACCGGCAGGCGTAAGCGCTCCGGCTAGGCTCATGCCGACAAAGGTGTCCTGCGTGAGCATCTTCTCGGTGAAGAGCTCGCAGCCCTGCCGCAGTCGTGCCGCGTTGTAAGCAAGGAAAGTGCCCTCCATCAGGCCGGGCAGCCTTTCCCGGCCGGTGATGCCGGTCGGCATTATGCGCTTGCCGCTCATGTACTTTTCCTTATGCGGGCACTCGCGCTTGCGCAGCCATTCCGGCACCTCGGTGAGGTCCGCGCGGACCCGAGGTGACCGAGTGGTCGAGTGGTCCAGTGGTCCAGTGCGGGGTTTCTTCACTTGACCACTAGACCTCTTGATCACTTGAGCACTCTTCTTCATGGCACGAGGATCGGCTTGGCCGGAGGTATACCGTTAAAGGTCGTGGCGCTGGCCAGCGAATAGGCGCCGATGTTTCGAGCGTAGACCAGGTCGCCGAAGTCGAGTTCGGGAAGCTCCTCGGCGCCGGAGATGATGTCGAGTGAATCGCACGTCGGTCCGGCCAGCGTCGTGAGCTGGCTCGGCCCCTTCTTGAGGACGTTGAACTCGTACTTGCAGTGGTCGAATATTATTCCGGACAGAGCCCCGTACACGCCATCGTCAAGGAAGTACCAGTGCTTGTTGTTACGGATTGACTTGCCCACGACGCTAAGCAGGAGCATGCACGCCGGGCCGACCATAGCCCGGCCCGGCTCGGCGATGATCCTGATGCTCCGGTCGAATAATCGCTCCATCTCCATGTTCATCGCCGGGGCCATGTTGGCGAACCAGTCCTCGTCGGTGTCGAAGTGACGAATCGGGAACCCGCCGCCGATGTCGAGCATCTGGAGCGGGAGCTGCTTGAGCATCGCATCGTTGACGATTATCTTGCACAGCTCAAAGGCCTCGAGGTAATTGTCGCCGTGGGTGCACTGTGAGCCAACGTGGAAGCTGACGCCGACCGGTTTGAGCCCGAGCCGAGCAGCCTTGAGCAACAGCGGGACCGCGTCCTGGGGGTCGGCGCCGAACTTGAGCGACAGTTCGATGATCGAGCCGACATTCGGGACTTTGATGCGGACCATCACCGAAGCGCCGGGAGCGTAGCGGGCGATCTTGGTCAGCTCATACTCCGAGTCGAACGTCATCAGGTTCACCTTACGCTTGCAGGCGAACGTGATGGACTCGTTGCGCTTCATGGTGTTGGCGTAGACCAGTTTGTCCGGAGTCGCTCCGGCATTCAGGACCCAGTCGATTTCCTGCGGCGACGCGACGTCGAACCCGAGCCCGGCCTGGGCCAGTACCTTCAGTACGTCAGGATTGGGGTTAGCCTTGACCGCATAGAACGGCTCGACGCGAGGCAGAAGCTTGCGGAACCGCGCGACCTGTTCGAGCAACAGCGTCTTGCTCACGATGAACAAAGGAGTCCCGTGTTTCTTCGCCAACTTCGGGAACGTCTTGCGCAATTCGCGCAGATAGGCCGCGGTGGTCATCTTCGACTGCCCTTTCATTTTGTACGAGCGGCAAATGTGCCTGAGTGCATGTGCCATTCAATCAGGAATCGGGCGGCATGTCAAGCGATTCCGCCTCTCTGAGAACCACAGAGTTCCCGGCGCGGCCTCGGAGCCCGCAACCAAACCGGATGTAACCGCAGATGTCGCAGATGACGCAGATACCTCAAGTAGGCCGCAGATTACGAAGACGAGTCCCGAGTTGGAGAATGCCAGTCCTCTGTCAGAACCCAATCCGGCGGTGCCTCTGGCCAGCAGGTTGACTCAACCGCCTATTGTCTGACTGTGGTCGGCGGGCCGTGAGCTGTGAGCGGCAAGCTGTCAGACGCTAGCGGTTAGCCGTCGGCTGCATCGCCTCGACCAGCCCGCAATTCCGTCGCGCCCGGCACTCATCGTTCCACGCTTGTCGTTCACTGTTCCCGCCCCTCGTTGGTCGCTCCGCACTCATCACTCATCGCTTATCGCTCATCACTCTCCGCGTGGACGACCATCCTGTCATGGCGCGCCTTGGGAGTCGCTCAGAGAAGTGGGAATTGCCCCTGGTTGCTCGTTGGTCTCAGTCCTGCCCGGTTCGGGACTTCCAGTACCCGGGTCGCCGGTGCAGATGCATGACTGCCAGGACCTCTATCCGCTCCTGCTTGGCGCGGTATGCGACACCGTAGGGAAAACGGAGAACCCGACAACGACGTATGTCGCCTTCGAGAACCGGGTATAGCAACGGGAACTCTTGTATCCGGTGGACCGCATCGCGCACGGCCAAGGCGAAGCGCCGTCCGAGACCGGGATTATGGGCCTGATAGTACTGTGCAGCCTGTACGAGCTCCTCGCGTGCTGCCGGATGGAACTCGACCGGACTCATGCGAGCTTACTGTCGAGTTCCTCGAATACCTTTTCGCTTGAGGAAAGCGTTACTGCTCCGTCGTCGATCTCCCGGCAGCGTCGCCTGATCTCGTCCATCCATTCCGGACTGACTTCGAAGCCTTCCTCATAGTCCAGGCTCTCCAGAAGCTTCTCGGCAAGAAGCGCCCGGGATTCGCGGGGAAGTTGAAGTATCTCGTCAATGATGCTGTCTTTCTTTGCCATCACTCAAATCCTACTGCCCTCCGGACGCGAGTCAACTCCCTGACTCAGGTCCCGGCCGCAAGCCGCAGGCTGCAGGCTGTCGGCTGCCGTCATGGTCTCGACCAGCCACGTTGGTTGGCGGACTGGTACAACGTGCAACGTCGTCCGATGTCCTCAACTGGGAACTGGAACCTGGGTACTGGTAACTCGCGGCCACCGGCCGCGCCGCGCCTTGACATCGCCCAGAAATATGGCGACTGTGGGGCTGTTGAAAAACCCCTGTCTTGGGCGCCGTCAAGCGACAGCGGTGCGGACTGCAGCAAGGTCTAGACCAAGGCGTCGACAGAAACTACCAACCAGTCGTGTCAGCGCACTGAAAACCAGCCTTGATGGAGGGTTCCCGGCAAGCGCCGCAGCCAGCCGCTTGAGATTGATCACCGCGGCCGTCAGATACGCTTGAATCGCCACGTTCCATCGTCCCCGTCTTACCGCCCGGGCCAGTCCATGCTGGACCTTCGCCTCGCCGTGCCGCCCCTCCACCCACCACTGGTGCCGCCGGTATGACTCTCTTTTCTCTTCGTCCCAGCCCCGGCTCCTTGCCCGCCGCGCACGCAAGAGCGCCTCATACCCATCTACAATCAGCACTGTCCGGACCGACGCCGTCCTGGGCACGCACCGCCCTTTGAGCGGACACGCTCGACAGTCACACGCTCGCGCCCGGTAGATCCAACCTCTCGCGGTCGGCGCCTCTCCCTGCCGGTGCAGTATCTTCCCGGCCGGGCAGCGTACTAACTGGTGCTTGGCGTCGTACTTGAACCGCCGCAACGGCAGCTTCGTTGCTGTCCGGGCCTCACGCTGCGGCACCACCGCCGCCTGCACTCTCCGCTCTTCCAGCGCCGCGTAGTTCTCCGACCGCCCATAGCCCGCATCGGCCGTCACCACCTCTACCTTCTCGCCAGTCTGCGCTTCCACCCGGTCCAACTGCGACATGAGTTCTTTGCACTCACTCGCCTCACCCGTCGTCACCTTCACATCCAGTATCACTCCGGCCTTGTCGTCTACCACTATGTGGTCTTTGAAGCACGGCTCCATACGCCGCCGGTGACTTGAGGTCGCCATCGTCGCTTCCGGGTCGGTCTTACTCCGCTTCTTACGCTGCTCCGGCCGGGTCCGAGGCCGGCCCGGCCGCCGGCGAGGCTTACTTTCCGTCTCGCCACTGGACTCCACGCCTTCGTTCTCCGCTATCACCTGCTCAACATGTTCTGCGACCAGGCTTTCCCAGCTCACGTCGGCCCGGATGAGCGTCGCATCGACATGCACCGTCTTGCCGTCTACCAACCCGGCACGTACGCATTCACCTACGGTCCGTTTGAAGATACGCCAGAAACGCTCCTCGCCCCACCGCTGCCGTAGCTTCGTCAGACTGCTGTGGTCCGGCAGGACCTCGTGCAGTCGGTAACCGGCAAACCAGCGGATAGCGATGTTTACCTGGACCTGCCGCATGAGCACGCGGTCATGCACAATCCCTTCCAGATACCCGGCCAACATCAAGCGCAGCGCCGCTTCCGGGTCGATACTAGGACGACCGTTGTTCGAGCAGTAGCTGTCCGAAACCTCGTCCCGCAGCCAGGACAGATCCAGCACTCGGTCGACCTGCTTCAGGATGTGATCATCCGGCACCAGGTCGCGGAGCGGGCAGGCGACAAAGATGTCCTCATGCCAGCGGTCCTGATTACCTACCATTGTCAGTGGCGTCCTTTCGGTTGGGCATCACTGCTCTTAGACGCACCAGCCGTCAGAAAGATGTCAAGACTTTTTCAACAGCCCCACTGTCCCTAATTCTTCCGAAGTTGGAAGTATAGAATCAGGGCAAAGGAAGAAGGCCGCAAGCGAAACTCCGAGCGCACGCTCAGCGCAGCTTGCCCAGCCGGAGGAAGACTACGCCGCCGCAGAATGGCAATGTGAAATTGAGATTCCCGAACACGCCGGCGCCGAGTCCGAAGTAGGCACAAGGGATCACGGTGAAGTTGGCCTCAAGCGGAATGCCAACGGTCCGGACTCTCCTGTCGCCCAGTTGCCCCGATACGTAGCTCAACCCGACCGATGCCGACGCGTTGGTGTACCTGTCCGCCGTGCTCACCCCGTAGAGGAACCCGTAATCACTCATCACGACCCAGCCCATGTCAACCGCTCCGAATCCCGTTGCGGCGCATCGGGCCGTGAACAGGCGATGTCCGGTCTGGAAACTCGCGCTCACTTCTCCGGCGGCTAGTAGCAAACCCAGGCCTTCGCCGTAGCTCGCCCACGCTCGTGTCGGGTTCCCGTGGGTCGGGCCGGGCAGTCCGTCGTGCGCGCAGACGACCGTGACGGCCGCAAGGACGGACAGCAGAACACCAGTCTTCATCGCTGACATGTCAGGGTTCGTGGGCGGGGGGCACTTCCCATATTTCTGGCTTCCGTCAAGGCCGGGCTGGTTCGGATCGCATCGCGGGGCGCTCGTTAGCAGCATTCGGGTCACCGCTTGCGGTGTCGGGGGCGGGCAGGCTTTGTTGGCGGCTGGTCGCGGGCAGCGGGTGGCTCACCGAGTACGTCCGCGGGAGTCTTTCGGCCGCGGTCGGTTCGGTCGAAGTCGGCATCGAAGCTGACGAGGGTCAGGTCGTTCTTCTTGGCCGCTACGTACTGGTAGGCGTCGTCGAAGTCGAGTCGGAAGCGCTTCCTGACGCCCATGACCTCCTTGAGGTCCGCTGTGTCGAGTCGGATACGGGTAAGCGCTGTTCCCTCAAGAGTATCCAAGACGAACTGGACAAAGGCTAGCTCCAGCCCGTTGCGTGCGAGCGCTATGCCGATTGAGTACACGGAGAACTCGCTGATGGCGATTTGGGCCATCGGTACTGTCTCAAGGAATCGTCGTACATCCTCAGACCGTTCCTGCTCAAACAGCAATTCGAGCCAGACGTTACTGTCGAGCAGGTATGTCATCCGACCACCAGTCGAGGGTCTTGTGCTGAAGCTCGACTGACGTGAACTTGTCTTTCAAGTGACGGCCCGCGCCGGCCCAATCGAGGCGGAATTTGGTGCGCTTCGGTCGGGCTCTGGATTCCTTCAAGAACCGAGCGAAGTCGGCCACCTCGGCCTGAAGATCGTCGGGCAACTCCCTTATCAACTTGACCGTGTCATCAACTGTGCTCATGTTTCGCCTCATGTGTGCAGTATCAATATAGCCTCAACACCGACCGCGGTCAAGCCGGCTTTGCAATCCGCTTCGGGACACGATGCCGACTCCTGGGCAGGATCGGCTTGAGTCCCTGCGGACGGGCCGGTGGCGCTAGGGCTCGGGCTGGACGCTGCAGACTTCCCGCTGGATCGCAAGGAGCACGTCTTCGTCGAGGCCGCGGGCCTTCCATTTGTTGCGCAGGACCTCGGCCGCAAGCTGCAGGCTGTGGCCGTCGATATCCTGCTCGCGCGAGTACTTCCAAAGCTGCCGGCCGAAACTCAGGTAGGGGACGTACAAGATCGTACTGACCGACTTGCCGTTCAGGACCTGTTTGACCTTGGTATCATTGGCGAGCATGGCGGTCATCGCCGTCTGGTATCTGGCCTGCATGTCCGGCCGCATCTCATCGAGGGTGGCTTTGATGCGCTCGGTGTTGTACTTCACGTTCCAACTCGTGAATCGCTTCATCTTATCCGGCATCTGTATTCTCCTTTCATCTCGGGCTGCTGATTCCGGTCCGGTGCGAGCCGCAGCCGCCGGCCGAGACCGAAGTCAGCCACAGCTATCATACACCACATTCCGCGCCGCGCAATGGCCGTGTTGGCCTTCCGACTCAACATCAAGTCCGGTAACTGGCCAGTATTAGTGACTTATCTTACGCAAATACGATATTTACAGCATAGAATATTGCTGAGATTAGCTCTGATACTGGCATTTGGTAGACCGTCCCCCGGACGGTCTAGTAGACGGTATGGTAGACGGTCTATGAGATGGGCTAGAGGTATGACTGTAGGTTGGTCTAATCGACGGAGTAGTGGTACATCCGTTGGTATGTCTATCAGTCCGTCATGCTGTCGGTTCAGGGATATGACTGTATGTTGGTGCGATGGATAGTGTATGGGTTCCTCCATTGCACGTTATGGTAGACGTTCCACATGACCTGCCGGTGATTTGTCTAGTATATAGTCCGAATGATGGTCTATCGATTGGTCTAGTAGACGCTGACCTATTGGCAGAGGCAAATGTCATCCGGTATTCAGATGTGCGGCTGGCTGAAAGCTCATTCGACATGTCGAGATGCCTTTGCGAGCGACTTCCTCCGGCGAGGATGAACCCAGGTCCGGCTGGAGTCAGGGAAGCGGCGTCAGACCGGCGTTCACATTTGCGGGGTTGTCAGCAGCAGAGCGACCGGCTGGATGCCTGGCAGTTTGCCGAGTCGAACCTGCTGTCTGGTCGCGGCCGGCTTCAGGGGACCGCGGAAGTGTTCGCGCCGGTCGACGGGCTCCGCATAGATGGGCGATACTCAGCGAGCGTCATTGACATTCTTGGGAATGCCGGATTGTTACGCGGCGTCGAGTGTGGCCATGTAGATGCCTGAGCAGAGCCAACGCAGCGGCGAGCTCGTGCATTGACGAGATTCCGGTCAATAGAGGCGGAGTGTCACCAGAATCACCCCGGCGCCCGCGTCACCCAGGGGCGTTCGATCTCGATCTCCGCCGGACCTTTCGGACTCGTGCCTGAGAGTCCTGGTTTGATGTGCGGCCAGGACGAGAGAATCTGTCAAGATGTGCGGAAGGCGCAGCTATCGGCTCTTTTTGCTCTACCTCCACACCCCTTACCGCGAGTCGTGGCCTGAATCTAACCACACAATACTAAGTAACGCTGTTTCAACCTGTTATGATGACGCACAGGGTTAATTCTAGCTTGACGTGGGGAACTGATAAATGTAGACTCAAGGTTGATTCAAGATAAGTGGTAAAAAGTGGCTGACGATAACTACGACTTTCTCTTCATTGGTGACTACACGCATGCGGTAGACACCAAGAATCGGGTCGCGATTCCCTCGAGTTTCAGGCGCAACTTCCCCACCGGCACCGAGGACCACATAGCCCTGCTGCGCGGAGCAACCGGGTGCATCGAGGCGCACGTAAGACCTGAGTGGCGGTCGTACGCCCAGCGGTTCAGGAATCTTGGTCGTTACAACAAGGAAGATCTGGTTCTGCGTCGGTTGTTGTTCTCGGGCACGAATGAGATAGAGCTCGATGGCCAGATGCGCGTGCTGTTGCCGAAGGCGCTGATGGAGATGGCGGGCATCGGGACAGAGGCACGGTTCATAGGTCAGGGTTCTTTCTTCGAGATTTGGAACCCCCAGCGATTTGATGATTTCGTCGCTCAGAACATGCCGTTGTACGACGAACTGATGGTCAGACTTGACGGCAGGCAGGCGGTCGAGGAGAAGGCCGTGGAACGCGGCGGGCAGGATCAGCGCGGTGTACCACCAGCCGGTACTGAGTCGTGAGGTACTCCAGTACCTTAGGCCGGTCAGCGGCGTCATCGTGGACGCCTGTCTCGGTGGAGGCGGCCACGCCCGGGCGATTCTCGATGCGCTCGCCGCGGGTTCCGAGGGAACAGACAGCGGAACGAGACGTGCCGGCAACGACGAGCCGGCCGTCAACGCGGGCGACCAGCCGGTCGGGTCGGACCGGTGGTCCCGCGGCCTGTTAGGAATAGACTGCGACACCGAGGCGATAGCCTCGGCGAGAGGGCAACTCAGTAGCTTCCGCAATGTGGAGTTAGTTCATGCAAATTACGCAGACTTGCCCGCGCTTGTGCGCGAGCTGGGCCTCGGGCCTGTGACCGGAGTCCTGTTCGACTTCGGCGCGAGCCTGTTCCAGCTTACGTCCGGACCCAGGGGGTTCGCCATAGAAGCTGACGGCCCGATTGACATGAGGTTCGACCAGACCGCCGAGATGCCCACGGCCTTGGACATCATACACCGGTCATCCGAGTTGACCTTACGGGACTGGTTCCGGGCATTCGGCCAGGAGCCGATGAGCGGTCGTGTCGCGCGCGTGATTCATGAGCGACGGCGCGAGCTGCGGACGACCGGAGACCTGGCTCGGGCGGTGCGGGATGCGGTCCCGGCGCGGTTCGCCCGCAAGGCGCTGGCGCGGGTTTTCCAGGCGCTTCGAATAGTGACTAATCACGAGATCGAAAACATCAGGCGCGGGCTGGCCGGAGCGCTGGAGGTACTGGTTCCGTCCGGCAGGCTGGTCGCGCTTTCGTATCATTCGCTTGAGGACAAGGAAGTGAAGCAGTTCCTGCGGGCGGGAAGGATTTCCGGCAGGCTGCGCATCTTGACGCCGAAGCCGGTCCGGCCGCAGCCCGATGAAGTGGCGGGCAATCCCCGTTCGCGGTCGGCGCGGCTCCGGGCCGCGGAGGTGGTCGCGTGAGCATGGCCAGGCGTATGTTGCTGGTGTTTGTGCTGTGCGCGCTGGCGGTAGCGTACCTTTACCAGCATAGCTACAGCATGAGGTTGACGCGCAACCTGTCTCGACTTGAAACACGGCGACAACTCCTATCGGAGAGACTCGACGAGGTCAATGCCGACATCGTTCGGCTGTCCGGGTTCGTGAGAATGGAGTCGCTCTGGGTTGCACAGGGGCGCCCGCCGGCACCGGCAGGTTGGCCGAATCCTGCGGCGGGGCAAGCCGTCGCGCTGGCAAAGCAAGGGATTGATGCACCAACCCATTAGTCGGACGAAGGTGCTGGTTGCCGCGGCGATAGCGGTCTGGATCGGCCTGCTTGTCCTGTTGGGTTACGTTCAACTTGGGCGCTGGAAGTCTTACGAGCGAGAGGCCGCCGGGCAGCAGAGCGAGACTCTCGCCGTGCATGCTGCGCGGGGCCGGGTCTTCGATGCGGCAGGCAGGCCGTTGACGTACAACCGTTCCAGTTGCTCCATTCGAATTCTGCCGCAGTGGGCGCGTGACAAGGACACCCTGGCCGGGATCCTGGCCGGATTCGGTCTGGCCGAGCGCGGCGCCATAGCTAGGGACCTTTACGGAAGCAGGTGCCTGTTCTCGTTCATGCGTCACGTCGACTACGCCATCGGAGATTCGTTGCGGCGGGTGCTGATCCAGCGGCAATTCGGGAATTGTACGTATGTTGACGACGAGCATGTCCGGGCATACCCGCATGGCGAGCTGTGCGCGAACGTCGTCGGCTTCACCGGCGATACCTGCGGGCTTGCCGGTCTGGAGTTCGAGTACGACTCGGTGCTGCGCGGCAGCGACGGCTGGGTCCTGCTTCAGAAGGACGCGATCGGCCGGGCGTTTCCGTATCCCAGCTTCCCGGCGAAGTTGCCGACCGCCGGTCTGGACATCAATCTGACACTGGACCTCGACGTGCAGCACATCTGCTACGACGCCCTGGAACGACGCGTGCAGGAGTGCGGGGCGCTGCGCGGCTCGGCGATAGTGCTGGATGCAACCAAGGGGTCGATTCTGGCTCTGGCCGACTACCCCGGTTATGACCCGAATCGCTTCGAGGCTTTCCCCAGGGAATCGTACAAGTCCGCGGCCATTTCAGACCAGTTCGAACCGGGGTCTTCTTTCAAAATTGTCGTCTGCGCTACGGCGCTCGAGAGTCCGGATGCGGACCGGTTGACGCGCGAGACGTTTGACGTGTCCTCCGGGTTCATCCAGATCGGCAAGTACAAGATCCATGACGCCCACAGGCACGGTATTCTCGACTTCTCCGGTCTGTTCATAGAGTCATCGAACCCGGGCTGCGCACTCTTGTCGATGCAGCTCAACCCGGGTAAGTACTACGAACTGGCGCGGGCGTTCGGGTTCGGCAACTCGGTGGGCATCGGTCTACCCAACGAGGGAAGCGGCTGGATCGACCCGCCGCAGCGACTTAGTACGCTCCGTTTCGCGAATGTGGTCTTCGGTCAAGGCGTGACCGTCACCTTGCTGCAACTGGCAGCGGCATACCTGTGTGTGGCGAATGATGGCACCTACCTTCGCCCTTATCTTATCGAGTCGGTTCGGCAGCCCGGAACTTCCAGCGCCGCATTTCAGATCCCGTTCCTCGGACCTCGGGCTTCATCGGGACGGATCGTGCAGCAGTTCGGCCCGGCCCGGCTGCGACAAGCGCTCCGGCCGGAGACGGCTCGCCGGATGAAGGATATTCTCGAACGCGTAGTCACCGAGGGGACCGGGGTGCTGGCACAGATCGACGGCGTGTCGGTTTGCGGCAAGACCGGTACCGCTCAGAAGGTGGAGCCGGGTGGCGGCTACTCCAAGACCAAGTCCCGAATGACATTCATCGGTTTCTTTCCCAAGGAACGGCCCCGGTACGTGATTGCGGTGCTGATTGACGAACCGAAGACCGAGCGATTTGCCGGAACCGCGGCGTGCCCGGTCTTCAAGCAGATTGGGGAGAGCCTGATTCTACTCGAGCGGATGAGGAGCAGGGCTTCGGGCCTCGATCTTCAAGCTTCAAGCCGGACTCCGGGGCATGGGGTTTGCGGCTTCCAGCTTGCCGCGGGGAGCAACCGATGAAACGCATCATCGACCTGACCAAGGGCGTTCCGTGCACGGTGCAGGGCAACTCGGCAATGGAGATCAAGGGACTTGCCTACCACTCGGCCGCGGTGAAGCCGGGCTACCTGTTTGTTGCGATTGAAGGGTTCAAGGTCTCGGGGCAGGAATACATCGACGAGGCGGTTAACCGCGGTGCGGTCGCTGTTGCCACAGCCGACGTCAACAGCGTGCGCAGGAACTGGGTCGCGGTAATCCAGACCAAGAGCCCACGACGTTTCCTCGCCCAGGTGGCGAACCGGTTCTACGACTTCCCGGCCCGGAAGCTGAACCTGGTCGGCATCACCGGGACCAACGGTAAGACGACGACCGCTTTCATGCTGCGGGCGATGGCGAGGCAGGCGGGCATCGAACCGGGATTCGTCGGGACAATCGAGTATTGGGACGGCAGCGACACGCTGAAGGCCGGACAGACGACACCGGAGAGCCTCGATTTCGTGCGACTGCTCGCCCGGCTGGCTGAGCGGCAGATTCCGCTCTGCATCGCCGAGGTGTCATCACATTCGCTGGCGCTCGACCGTGTGTTTGACCTGGACTTCAAGGTCGGCGCGTTCACGAACCTGACTCAGGACCACCTCGACTTCCATCGCACTCTGGACGCATACCGTGAAGCAAAGATGAGGCTCTTCACCGGGTTGATGCCGAACGCGGCCGCGGTCACCAACCTCGATGACGCGCTGGGACGAGACATCCCGCACCAGACCCGAGCCCGCGTTATTACCTACGGGACGAGACCGGACCTAGAGCCGGTACCGGACGTATGGGGCAGGGTCAGTGGCGTGCGACCGGACGGACTCGATTGCGAGGTGAGTATCGACGGCCATGTCTGGCCGGTGCGACTCAAGCTCCTCGGCCGGCACAACCTGTCCAACCTGCTGGCTGCCGTCGCCACCGGCAAGGCCCTCGGCTGGACCCCGGAGACAATGTCGGCGGGGGCAGAGTCACTTGCGGCCGTTCCGGGCCGTCTCGAACCGGTGGATGCGGGGCAGCCATTCCGGGTTTACGTGGACTTCGCTCATACGCCCGACGCCCTGCGCCGCGTACTCTCGACGGTCAGGGAATTCACCACCGGCCGGGTTATCGTGGTGTTCGGGTGCGGCGGCGACCGCGACCGGGGCAAGCGGCCGCTGATGGGCGAGGCGGCAGTCCAACTCGCCGACGTGCCGGTCGTCACGTCCGACAACCCCCGCGGCGAGTCACCACAGGCAATCATCGACGAGATTCTGCGGGGGATGGGTACGGCGCCCAGAGTCGTGGAACCGGACCGGCGAGAGGCGATCCGTCGCGCTCTGGTCGAAGCGAAGCCGCACGACGCGGTCGTCGTGGCCGGCAAGGGACACGAGGACTATCAGATTGTCGGCACCGAGCGCAGGCATTTCGACGACCGCGAGACGATCCTCGATCTATTGCGAGGTACAGCCTAGGTGCTCTACTCTCTGCTGATGTCGTTGCGCGGGTCATTCGGTCCGCTCCACATCGTAAGGTACATAACGTTCCGGGCGGCTGCTGCCGGCGGGCTGGCCATCATGCTCGTCCTCCTGCTCGGGCAGCCGCTCATCCGGATGGTGCGGCGGCTCAACATCGGCCAGAACATCCGCGACGAAGTGCCGGAGCGACACAAGGGCAAGGCCGGTACACCGACGATGGGCGGCCTTCTCATACTGGCGGCGGGGATTGTCTCGGTGCTCCTGCTGGCCGACCTCAGGAACCGGCAGATACAACTGGGTCTGCTGGTCGTGACCTGGCTTGGTCTGCTTGGATTCGTCGACGACTACGTCAAGGTCAAGCTGCGGAAGCCGCGCGGCTTGAGCAAGACGGTGAAGCTGGTGGGTCAGTTTTCGCTCGCGTTCTTCGTCGGAGCCGTGCTCTACTTCATCCCTGTAGACCCGGCCAACCGCTCGACGACGAACGTGCTGCTCTTCAAGAACATCGTCGTGCAGTATGGGTGGTTCTACATCCCGTTTGTGATGCTGGTCATCGTATCGGCGTCAAATGCCGTGAATCTGGCGGACGGCCTGGATGGCCTGGCGGCCGGGCTTGTGACCGTAGCTCTTGGCAGCTACGCCGTGCTCAGCTACGTCGCCGGGAACTTCAAGACCGCTCAGTACCTTAATATCATGTTCGTGCCGACCGGCGGCGAGATGACCGTCTTCTGCCTGGCCATGGTCGGGGCTTGTCTCGGGTTCCTCTGGTTCAACGCCTGGCCGGCGCAGGTGTTCATGGGCGACACCGGGTCGTTGCCGCTGGGCGGCATTCTCGGACTCGCCGCAATACTCTGCAAGCACGAAATGCTGCTGCCGATAGTCGGCGGCGTACTGGTCATGGAGACCGGCTCCACACTCCTGCAGATCGGCTATTTCCATGCCACCGGGGGCAAGCGGCTGTTCCGAATGGCCCCACTTCATCACCACTTTGAGCTCGCGGGCTGGTCGGAACCGCAGGTTGTCACTCGATTCATGATTCTTGCTGTCCTCTTCGGGTTGGCGGCGCTGGGGACGCTGAAGATAAGATGAGGCAGAGGTCGAGGTCGAGGTTCAGAGCAGGGATGAAGGGACAAAGTGATAGAGGGACAAAGTGCCCGGCACTCGATCCCTTGATCCCTCGATCCCTTGATCCCTCGATCCCTTTGAGTGGTACTAAGGTTCTGGTCGTCGGCTTGGGTCGCTCCGGTACGTCGGTTGCCCGATTCCTGCTCAAGGTCGGGGCGAAGGTCATCGGGAGCGACGAGAACCCGGCCGCACTGGATTCAGAACCGGTGTCGCGTCTTCGTAAGGCGGGCATGACGACGACCCGGCGGCCGGAAGCGGCGCGCGTCGACTGGGCGGTGGTGAGTCCCGGCATCAGCGACGCGAATGACCTGGTTCGCGTTCTGCGCGAGCGGGCGATTCCGATTGTCGACGAACTCGACCTCGCGAGCAGATTTGTCGGTGGGCCGATTGTCGCCATCACCGGGACGAACGGCAAGTCGACCACGACTGCCCTGATCGCACTGATGCTTGAGAATGCAGGCAAGCGCGTGTTCTGCGGTGGCAATCTGGCTCCGGGGCAGCCGCTGTCTGCGGCGCTGCTGGCCGGCTCCAAAGACTACTACGTGGTCGAAGCATCCAGTTTCCAGCTCGAAAGAGCGCGCTGGCTGGAGCCGAAGGTCGCGGTGGTCCTGAACATAAGCGCCGACCACCTCAATCGTCACGGGACAATCCGTCGCTACGCCGACTGCAAGTTCAGAATCCTCGACCGGCAAACCCGGTGTGACTACGCCGTCCTCAACCACGATGACCCGCTGGTCTACGCGGCGCGGAACCGCGGGGAGGGGCAGAAGCGTTTCTTCTCCCTGCGGCGGCGCAGCGCCGACGCCTACGTGGCGGACGGGTGCCTCTGGACCGGGGGCCGGGATGTGCTGCCGATTCAGCAGGTCAGGCTTCCGGGGCTGCACAACATCCAGAATTGCCTTGCCGCCATCGCCGCGGTACGGCTGCTCGGAGTGCGCCTGCCTCCGATCCGGCGCGCGCTCAGGACATTTGCCGGTCTGCCGCACCGGCTGGAGCATGTCCGCCGACTCAAGGGCGTTGACTATATCAACAGCTCGATGACGACCAACCCCGCCGCGGGCGTCCGCTCGCTGGAGGCGGTGGCCCTCGGCGGAGGACGGCGGACGGAGGACGGACGACGGAGAGCCGGTCCCCTGTCCCCGGTCCCCCGTCGAGTCATTCTCATTGCCGGCGGCAGAGAGAAAGCGCTGCCGACGGACGACTACGTCAAGGCCATGAGGAAGTACGCGAGCTGGGTCCTGCTGGTCGGCGAGAGCAGCGCGCGTCTCGCGCGCGAGCTGGAGGCCATCGGGTTTCGGCGTTACGACGTGCTTCCTGATCTCGGGTCAGCCGTGGTCGCCGCCCGGGCCAAGGCGCGGGCCGGTGACAAGGTGCTGTTCGCACCGGGTTTCGCCAGCTTCGACCTGTTCCAGGACTTCGCGGCAAGGGGTGAGGCGTTCCGGAGGGAGGTGAGCAAACTTGACTAACTTCAGGTTGGAATCGGGGAGCCCGGAACGGCCGTCCGGGCCGATCAACTCGACGCTGCTCTTCGTGGTCGTCACGCTGGTCCTGATCGGCGTGACGCTCGTCTACGCGACGACCTGCCACAAGGGAGTTGCTTTTCTCAGTTCTCAAGTGCTGAGGGCAGCGGCGGGGTTGCTGGTCCTGTTCCTTGGTGCAAAGCTGCGTTATACGACCTGGAACCGGAGAGTCAAGTGGTGGCTGCTCTTCGGGTCGGTGGCGATGTTGATGCTCACGCTCGTGGCCGGTCTCATGTTCAAGGACGTCAAGCGCGCACTCGGCGGCGACAAGTTCTCGTTCCAGCCGGCCGAGTTCGCCAAGTACGGACTGCTGGTGTGGCTGGCCGGATACTTCGACTGGGCCAAGGGAAAGGGACTCGAAAAACGCCTGGTCTGGGGGTTGCTGGTGCCCGGTGCCGCGGTGTTCGGCGTCGTCGGGCTGACTCTGCTCCAGCCGGCAGTGGGAACGAGTTTCATCATCGCCGTGGTCAGCCTCGCGGTCTTCGTGATCGCCGGTGTGAGGTGGTGGCACGTGCTGTTGACCGTCGTGGCCGCGGTAGTGCTCTTTGTCGGTGCGATAAGCTTCATATCCTACGCGCACGATCGCTGGGAACGGTTCACAAGCGGCAAACACCACCAGCAGGAGCAATCGCTGATCGCCATCGGTTCCGGAGGTCCCTTCGGCCGTGGCCTGGGCGAGGGTCGACAGAAGTACCAGTTCCTGCCCAAGATGTACAACGACTTCATCTTTGCCGAAATAGGGGAGGAGTTCGGGTTCATCGGCAGTGCGGCCGTCTGTCTGCTCTATCTGATCCTGTTCCTGTACGGCATGAGGGTCAGCAACGAGAGTTCCGCGCCCTTCGGCCAGTTTCTCGCTTCGGGAATCACTTTCGCAATATTCCTCTACGCCATCGTGCACGTTGCCGTGACCCTGGGAGTTATTCCGACGACCGGCCAACCGTTGCCTTTCATATCGTCCGGCGGTTCGGCCCTGCTGTCGAACCTGTTTGCGGCGGGCGTGCTCCTGAACATATCGCGGTACAAGCGGTCGAGGACAGTCATGAACATGCCTGCGGCGTCGCGCTATCGGGCGGCCGGCTTCGGACGGCAGTCGAGCCCGGCCCGACACAAGGTCCTGGTGTTTGGCGGATTCGGCGCGAAGCTCCCCGGAGCGACGTCCCACGCGCATTACAGTGTGCGCCACGCTCCATCGCGGCGTGCTGCGTCCAGCCTGTTGCGTAGAGCATCTCCTTGAAGGTCATACTTGGCGCGGGCGGCACAGGCGGCCACGTGTTTCCGGCGCTTGCCCTTGCCATCGAGATGAGGGACCTGGGAATCGAAGTTCTGTGGGCCGGGCGAGAATTAGAGCTTGAGAACCGGGTCGCGGATGAGCACGGCTTCGCTTTCGAGCCACTGGCCGCGGGCGGGTTCTACGGCAAGGGCGTCGGCCGGAAGGCCCAGGCCGTCTGGCGGCTCGGTCAGGGACTGATGCAGGCCATCCGTCTGCTGCGCCGGGTCGGGCCGTCCGGAGTCGTGGCCACGGGTGGATTCGCGACCGCCGCCCTGCTCGCGGCGACCGAGTTCGCCGGCACGCCCTACTTCCTCCTCGAACAGAACTGCATCCCCGGCCGGGTGACGAGCTTCTTCGCGTCGAAGGCGCGCGAGTCTTTCCTCGCCTTTCCCAGCGCGAAGTCGTTTCCGGGAGCCAGCAGCGTGACCGGGAATCCGTTGCGGAGGGATTTCCACCAGGGGATCCGGAGCGATGATGGCCGGACCGTGCTTTTCATCGGCGGTAGCCTCGGGGCTCAGGCGCTCAATGCCGCCGCCATTGATGCGGCAGCGGCGTTGACCAACCTGAATTTCATGATCCTTGCGGGCCGGCGCGACTACGACTTCGTCCGGTCCCGCGTCCATTCGAAGAACTGCGAGATAGTGGAGTTCACCAACCATCCGGAGGAACTCTACCGGAGGGCGACCATTGCGGTTTCCCGGGCAGGCGGCGTGGTCCTTTCCGAGCTGGTTGCCTTCGGCATACCCGCCATACTCATTCCATTCCCCCATGCCACCGACCGTCACCAGGACGCGAACGCTGAGTACCTGGCGTCGGTCGGGGCGGCCTCAGTGCTGGACCAGAGCCGCCTGTCCGGGCTTACCGGCTTGGTCCTTGCCCTGATGGAAGACGAGCCCCGTCGCCGCCGGATGGAGGCGGCAGCGCGTTCCGTCGCCAGGCCCGACGCGGCATCGGCGATAGCCCGCAAAGTAGCAGAGGAGCTGGGACTAGGGACTGGGGACGAGGGACTGGGGACTAGGGCCCCCGATCCCCGGCCCCAGGAAAGAGAAGCGCCGAGACCCGGGGACGCACAGACGCGGTGAACGATGAACGAACAACGATGAACGAGGAACGGTGATGTTCGGCCGCCTGAAGCGAGTCCACTTCGTTGGCATCGGCGGTATCGGGATGTCCGGCATCGCGCTCGTTCTCCGGAACATGGGCTTCGAGGTGACGGGCTCCGATGTGAAAGAGAGTGACACGACGCACCGGCTCGCCGAAGCCGGGATCCGGGTTGCAACAGGTCACGACGCCGCGAACTGCGCCGACGCCCAGGTCGTGGTCTACTCTTCGGCCGTCCGGTCCGACAATCCGGAGCTGGAGGCCGCGCGCGCCAGGGAGATCCCGGTCATCCGCCGGGCGGAGATGCTGGCCGAGCTGATGCGCATGAAGTTCTCGGTGGCCGTATCCGGCAGTCACGGTAAGACGACTGTCACTTCGATGGTCGCGCACCTGATGGAGCGTGGCGGGCTCGACCCGACGAGCGTCATCGGCGGCCGCGTCATGGGGGCCGATGCCGGGGCAAGGCTCGGGCAGTCCGAGTACCTCGTCGCCGAGGCGGACGAGAGCGACCGTTCGTTCCTTGCCCTCTACCCGACCATCGCAGTCGTGACCAACATCGAGCGCGAACATCTGGACGTCTACCATGACCTGGCCGACATGAAGCGGGAGTTCACTAGGTTCGTGAACCGGGTTCCGTTTTACGGCGCGGTCGTGCTCTGCATGGATTCGCCCGCGGTCCGGTCGATAAGGAACCGGGCCAAGCGGAGAGTCGTGACGTACGGAATCGAGGGGCGCGGGCCGGGCGACGGGGGATGGGACTTTCGCGTGAAGGATGTCCAGTTGTACGGATTCTCAAGCGCTTTCACGCTGCTCTATGCTGGCAAAGAGGTTGGCCGATTCAACCTGCCGGTGCCCGGTGCGCACAACGTCGCGAACGCCCTCGCGGCGCTCGCGACCGGCACCGAACTCGGCATTGGTTTTGACGCAATGGCGCAGGCGTTGGCCGTCTTCTCCGGAGTTCATCGCCGCCTTGAGAAGCTTGGGGAGAAGAACGGGATCATGGTGTACGACGACTACGGACACCATCCAACCGAGGTCAGGGTTACCCTCGAAGCACTGCGCCACGCATTTCCCGACCGGCGCATCCTGATTGTGTTCCAGCCCCACCGGTACACGAGGACCAGGGCGCTGGCCGAAGAGTTCGGAACGTGCTTTGCCGCGGCTGACGAACTCATCCTGACGAAGATATACGCGGCGTCCGAGCCCGAGATCCCGGGAGTGGACGCGACCCTGATTCTTAGGGCAGTAGAAGCGGCATCAGACCACAAGCCACAAGCTTCGGAGTCCGGAGTCCCGGCTGGAGGCTGGAGGCTTGCGGGCTGGAGCTATGTCCCCGACATGGCCGACATCCCCGGTGTGCTCACCGACAGGCTGCGCAAAGGCGACGTGGTCCTGATTGCCGGAGCAGGAAACATATGCTCGATTGGCGACGAAATCTTGGCGAAGCTCTAGCCGGCTGCGCGGCGGAGCTCAAGTTCGCTGAGCCGCTGGCTCAGCACACGAGCTTCCGCATCGGCGGCCTGGCCGACGCATGGGTCCGCGTTGACGACCGGCAGGCGCTCGCGCGTGTGGTTCAGGTGTGCCGCGATACCGGAGTCCGGATGTGGCTGCTGGGCCGGGGGTCCAACGTGCTCGTGTCCGATCAGGGCCTGCGCGGGGTTGTGATAACGCTCGGCGGCGAGCTGGCAAAGATGAAGGGGCCAGGGGCTAGGGGCGAGGGGCTAGGGTCCGAACCCCAATCCCCAGACCCTAATCCCCAACCCCTATCCTTGGTCTGCGGCGCTGGTGCTAACCTTGACGAGGTGGCGACCATCGCTGAGCGTGAAGGCCTTGTCGGGGCTGAGTTTCTCGCCGGTATCCCGGGAACGGTCGGGGGCGGACTTCGCACTAATGCCGGCGCGCTCGGACGTTCTCTGGGCGACGTACTCTCCAGCGTCACTGCCATTGACCTAGACGGTAACGAGCAAACGCTGACCGGTGCGCAACTGCGTCGAGAGTATCGGCGGCCGATCATAGACCGCGGCCTGGTCGCGGTAGAAGTGACGATGGCATTGGCGGGGGGCGGGGGGCGGGGGGCGCGGGGCGAGTCCGCACAGGAAATCAGGAAGCAGCGTTGGGAGAAGCACCCGAAGGAGCCATCGGCCGGGTCGTTCTTCAGGAATCCTGAGACCGGAGACGGGGGACGGGTTCCGGCAGGCAAGTTGATTGAGGAGTGTGGGTTGAAAGGCAAGACCGTCGGCGGCGCCAAGGTCTCGGAGAAGCACGCGAACTTCCTGGTGAACACCGGCAAGGCGCGGTTCGCGGATGTCTACGAACTGGCCCAGATTGTGAAGGCGACGGTCGAAGAGCGGACCGGGATTCTGCTCGAAGAGGAAGTGCAGTATCTTCCAGGACCCGGAGAAACCAGAATTCAGAATTCAGAACTCAGAATGCAGAATTCCCAGAACAAGACCGGAGTGGCGAATGGCAGGTAGCGGCAGGGCTGAGGAGAGGATTCCAGGACTCCAGGATTCAAGGGGTCAAGTGAAGAACACTCGAATCCTTGGTTCCTTGACCCCTGGACCCCTTTCTGAGGAGGTAGTATGGCGAAAGTGAGGCGGACCGCGGCGGTGGACATCGGCAGCACCAAGGTTGCCTGTCTTGTGGCCGAGACCGACCATGCCGGAAAGACGAACATCGTTGGCCACGGCACGGCCGCGCCCGACGGGTTCAAACACGGCGTGGTAGTCAATCTCGACAAGGCCGCGCAGTCGGTTGAGACGGCAGCCCGGCAGTGCGAAGCGATGGCAGGCGGGAAATTCAAGTCGTATCCGGTCTTCGTGGGCATCTCGGGCGAGCATATCAAGCACCTGACCGGAACTGCGGCGGTGCCGGTACGCAAGCCGGCGCGCGGCATCGGCCCGCGCGACGTGGAGGACGTCATCAAGCAGGCGCAGACCGTCCGGCTGCCCAACGACGAGCAGATACTGCACGTGGTTCCTACCCAATTCATCGTTGACGGGCAGAAAGGCGTAAGGAACCCGCTCGGGCTGTTCGGGGTCAGGCTTGAGGTCGAGGCCCTGCTCATCATAGGCGCGGTGACCGCGGTCGAGAACATCTACCGCGTCATGGAACGGCTGGAAATGAGAAACCGCGCCTTGGTTCTCCAGTCGATCGCCAGCCTCTACGGGGTCTGCGACGAAGAGGACAAAGACCTCGGGGTGGTGCTGATTGACCTGGGCGGCGTCACTGACGTTTCCATCTACCGGGACGGCGAGATTCGCTTCACCAAGTTGCTGCCGGTGGGAGCGACGAACATCACCAAGGATATCGTCATCGGCCTGCGCACGACGTTCAGCCAGGCCGAGGAGCTTAAGCGGAAATACGGCGCGGCCATGGCGACCCAGATTGAGAAGGACGAGGCGATATCGGTTGAGGACGCGTCGGGCCGCGGGCCCAAACCGGTCTCGCGCCGATTGCTGGCCTCGGTCATCCAGCCGCGCGCCGAGGAGATTATTACGTTGTGTGACGCCGAGGTCAGGAAATCGGGCTTCGGCGAAGGGCTTTCGGCCGGCGCGGTGATTACCGGTGGCGGCGCGAGCCTGAGTGGAATCGACCTGGTTGCCGAGCAGATACTCGGCATGCCGGTGAGATTGGGACGGCCGGACCGCGTGAGCGGGCCGCCCGAGGTGACCAAGGACCCGGCCTTTGCCACGGCCGTCGGACTGATTCGCTGCGGGGTCGAAGGCAAGACGTCCAGTCAGTTTCCGGCACCGGGATTCTGGTCCGGTGTCGGCGAGGAAGTCCGGGGCTGGTTCTCGTGATTGTCGAGTTACGAATGACGAGTGACGATTGTCGTGTTGCCCGGCAGTTGGTACGGAGGTCCATGTCGGGAAATCGCAAATCGCAAATCGGAAATCGCAAATCTGCTAACGGAGGCACTGCATGATCGAACCGGTAAGAGAAGACAGGAGCCTGACCCGGATCGGCGTATTCGGCGTCGGCGGAGCAGGATGCAACGCGATAAACCACATGATCGACGCCCGGCTATCCGGCGTCGAGCTGCACGCAGTCAATACCGACCTGCAGGCGCTGGGGATGTCGCTCTCGCCCAACAAGATACAGCTCGGCGCCCAACTCACCGGCGGCCTGGGCTCGGGCGGTGACCCGAACATCGGCAAACAGGCGGCGGATGAGTCGATTGAACAACTCCGCGAGGCCCTGTCCGGCTTCGACATGGTGTTCCTCGCGGTCGGCGAGGGCGGCGGCACCGGGACCGGCGCGGCGCCGGTCATGGCCGAGGTCGCAAGGCGGAGCGGAGCGCTGGTCGTGGCCGTGGTCACCAAACCGTTCCAGTTCGAAGGCAAACAGCGCGAGCAGCGGGCACTGCGGGGCATCGAGGCGCTCAGGCCGCAGGTCGACACGCTCATCGTGCTGCCGAACCAGCGGGTGCTGGCGGAATACGGCGAGAAGCCGTGCTTCGAGGCATTCCGGCTGGCCGACGACGTACTGCTCAACGCGGTCCGTGGCATCGCCGAGGTCGTCATCACCAAGCAGCTCATCAACATCGACTTCGCGGACGTGCGCGCGGTGATGTCGGAGCACGGCGGCGCCATCATGTCGGTCGGCATCGCGTCCGGCCCGGGCCGGGCCTCGGAAGCCGCCCATCGCGCCCTGCAATCCCCGCTGATCGAAGACGTGATGGTGGAAAGCGCCCGCAAGATACTGCTCAACATCACGGGCGACGACGCGATGACTTTGAAAGAGGTGGACGAGGCTGCGACCACGGTCTACAACGCGACCAATGGCCAGGCCGACGTCCGGATGGGCGCGGCCCGCAGCAAAGACCTGCGCGACAGCATGAGGGTCACCATGATTGCCACGGGCCTGAGCGACCCGCTGCCCAAGGTCGACGAGGTCAGCGACCTGCTTGCCGAAATGGACCTGTTCCCGTCCATCAAGCGGACGATGGGCAAGGAAGTCACGATGGCGGTTGACAAGCACAATCTGGACGTACCGGCCTTCCTCCGCCGGCAACTGGACTGACATGAGCAGACTCGGACGACTCCAGGATTCCGAATGCGTGGTGCAGAATGCAGACGGGCAGACCGGAACTCGCGCATCCGGCCCACGCTTCCGTCAGGTCAGCGGAACGGGCGAAAGTGCAGTCCGGACAAGTGCAGAACTCAGAGCGCAGAATTCGGAACTCAGAAGTCAGGGCCTATCCTACTTCCGGCTTGTGACATCGGACTTCCGAATGCGCTCGACCTAAGGATTTCCGTACCGGGATAACGCCTCCACTCCTGCCAGACACGGGGCGGCCGCAAGGCCGCCCCTGTCGTTTCCGGTCCGGACCGGGGAGCGTGTGGCGCGGAAAGGAGGGATTTCGGAGGCCTGCGCGGCAGACTTGCGGTTCCTCTGTCAGGACCCCGAGCAGGCTTGACTTGGGGGACGTCAGGACTATGCTGACCACTGTTCCATCATGAGTGGCACAACTGACGCACCGGACAAGGTACGGGCGCTGCGCGCACAGTTGGCCGCGGCCACGACGCCGGCAGAACGGGTCGAGGCTGCTCTGCTCCTTGCCGAGGCGCTCTGGCTCAGCGACCCGGTGGAGGCCAGACCCTTGCTGGAACAGGTTCTGGCCGAAGCCGATGCCGCCGCCCGCCTCAAGGAAAAGGGCAGGGCCGCGTACATGCTCGGCGAACTGCTCCGCCGCGCCGGCGACCTCGATGGCGCGGCGCGCTGTGCCGAGACAGTGTTCCAAGTCGCGGATGCAACCGCCGACCGTCGCGTGCGTGCCAGCGGACTCAACCTCCTCGGCATTATCCACCGCGAGCACGGCGAGCTTCAGTCTGCCCTCGATTACTTCAAGCAGCTCCTGGAGGCCTCCCGAGAAATCGAGTCCGAGCAGGGAGAACGGATTGCGCTGAATGAGCTCGGCGGCGTCTTTGGTCTGCAGGGCGAATTTGGAGAGGCGCTCGCTTGCTACCAGCAGTGCCTGACAGCGAACACTAAAGCCGGATACGCGCGTGGCCGGGCCATGAGCTTGTACAACATCGGCTGGACTCTTGCCGCTATGGGCCGCTGGACCGAGGCGACCCAGAGCTTTCACCGGTCAATCGCCCTTTGCGAGGAGCATGAATTCGCTGACCCGCTGGCTTCGGCTCGAATGGCGCTCGGCGAGTTGTCGCTCAAGCGGTCTGACTACGAAACTGCCGTACTCATGTTCCGCGCTGTCATTGAAGGAGAACGCGGCAAGCAGCGTTCCGGTCAAGTGTATCGGGAAGCTTTCTCTGACCTGGGCTGGACCCATTTCCGCAATGGAGACCTGGCTCAGGCAGAGGAAGTTCTAAACGATGCTGCGCGGCTGTGCGAGGCCGCCGGAGATCGCTGCTTGTTGGCTACCGTCTGCTGCCGTCGGGCTGAGCTCGCATTGGCACGGGGCCGGCTCGATGCTGCTGGTGACTTGCTGGATCAGGCTGAGCGTCACGCAGTCGACCTGAGATTGACAAAAGAACAGGGCGACGTGTTGCGCGTTCGCGCCCTCCTGTCCGCTGCCCGCGACGACCCGGACCAGGCTTTGGAGCTGTTCAGTCGCTCCGAGATTACGTTGAAACCGCTCGGTGACACATACGAGCTTGCCCTCACTCGACTTCAGCGCGGCCGACAGTTCTTGGAAGTTCGGCAGTGGGACGAGGCTCTGGCGGTACTGCAGGACGCGGCCCGGACGTTCCGCCGGCTCGGCGTTGTAGCGGAAGGCCAAGAGGCGAGTCGGCTGCTCTACCGCATTGAGATGCGCACCGACCGCGACACCGCTCTGCTCCAGGCGCTGCTGGGTATCACCGCGCTTGGGCTGGCGCCCGAGCAGTTCATCGTGCAGGCTCTGAAGATGCTGTGCGATAGTCTGCGATTCAATCAGGGCGCCGTGCTGGTTGGCAGCAGGCCGGTCGCGACCCTCGGCAATCCGGACCTTACGCGGCTGAACGATGAACTCAGAACGATGAACGATGAACGAGGAACTGCCCCCGGTCTGGATCAGACCGACCTTGAGCTGCTGCTGCCGGTCAGACAAGCCGAAGGTGTGGTCGGTCTCGTCGTGCTCAGGCGGTCCCTGTCTCTGGAGGCGCGCGTCAGTCCCGCAACGCTGGAGCTTCTGGCCGGCACGCTTGCGCCCGCGCTCGCGAAATTGGGGAAGCTCAGGGCCATCGAGTCCGACTCTCAGCAGCGGATTCCGGGGCTGCGTTTCCAAGGCGTTGTTGGTCGAAACCCCAGCGTGCTGAACGTGCTCGGCCTCGTTACGCGAACGGCTGCTCCCCGCGTTCCGGTGCTGATACGCGGCGAAAGCGGCACGGGCAAGGAACTCATCGCCCGCGCCCTGCACGAGTCGGGCCCTCGCGCCGACCTTCCCTTTGTGACGGTCAACTGTGCGGCCGTCCCGGAAAGCCTGCTTGAAGCCGAGTTCTTCGGGATTGAAGCAGGAGCGGCAACCGGCGTCGTGGCGCGCCCGGGCAAGTTCGAGCTGGCCGGCAAAGGGACTATCTTCCTTGACGAAATCGGAGACATGGCTGTGAACTTGCAGGCAAAGCTGCTGCGGGCCATCGACAGCAGGACGGTCGTGCGCGTCGGCGGAACGAAGGATACGCGGATAGAAGCTCGGGTTGTTGCGGCGACGAACATTGACCTGGAACTTCGCGAACGCCAGGGCCTGTTCCGACGTGACCTGCTCTATCGGCTCAACACGGTCCAACTCGTCGTGCCGCCCTTGCGCGAGCGGCCGGAAGACATTCCTGTGCTGACGCTGTTCTTCATCGCCCGCGCGGCTCAGGAATACGACCGGCCGGTCCACGGCGCGAGCGACGAGGTCTTGGCTCTCTTTGCCGCGTTCCCCTGGCCCGGCAACGTCCGTCAACTTCAGCACGTGGTCGAAAGGGCAGTGATTATCTCCGAGGGCGATGAACTTCAGACCACCGACCTTCCGCCTGAGTTCAGGCAGCGCCAAGCCGGATTTACCGAGCACTCGCCGGAGGGTCTGCGTAGCAGAGTTCACGCAAAGACGGATGAGTCTGAAAGAGCCATGCTGATTGAGGCCTTGAGACAGGCAAAGGGGAATACGTCTGAGGCTATCAGGCTAACAGGCTTCAGCGAGAGGCACTTCTATCGTCTGCTCCGCAAACACCACCTCACCAGCCATCCCGACTGACATCCTCGGGGAATAGTCCCCGGCTTACCCCCTCCTTTCTATTCCTCTCCCTTGAGGGAGAGGGAGGGGTGATGGTGGCCCGAATTACTGCCACAAATGGCAGTTCACTGACATTCATGGCAGTCATGCCCTAACTTCTTGCATAAGCTCGGCTTACCTGCAAATCTGCCCTGCCAGTCACTGCCATGAGTGGCAGCAGTTCTCATCCATTCCACAAGCCCGAAATAGCGCATCTACCTGATTGGAGCTAGCTTACGCCACTTGCCGGTTGCTAGCACACTTCATGCTTCCTGAGACAGCATGTCGATTCAGACTAAGGACTTCATTGATGTAGCCACGAGGGCCCGGGAACTCGGTTGTCGGGTCCCGGTCGCAATCGCTCTTCTTCCCGGCAACTTCTCCACGGCAGCCAATCCCAGCGAGTTCCGCTATCATCCGGCCACCCCGTACATACGCGAAGCCTGGCAAAGGGTCAATCTCCACGACGAAGGGCCCGCCATCAGGGGACTGGGTACCAATGATCAATGACCAACTGGAAACTGGAAACTGGAAACTGGAAACTCACCCAGGACGCCCCCAGCCCCTGGCCCCTTCTCCCAAAGTCCCGCTGGTTGCTTTCCTTGGGGCCGACTTGCTGGGCAGTCCGGCAGAACGTCTGCTAGTCGCTCTAGGCACGATCTTCAGGGAGCTGGCGCTTGAACCTCGCTGCGGAAGCCCCAGAGACGTCCTGTTCGACGTCGTCGTCGAACGGCCGGGCGGTAATGGCTACGCCTGTGTTGAATACCGCGGCGATGCCTATGAGCTTGGCCCGCTGGCCAGAGCCGTGCGGGAAGTCTGGGCCGGCAAGATATGAACCGAGAAGGCACTGAGGTTTGAACAAAGGAGGCGCGCAATGGCAAGGAAGGTAGTAATCAGCGTAATGCTCGCAGCGGTCGCCGCGCTGGCCTGGCAGGGACTGACTTCCGTCCCGGCCGGTGCCGACGAGGAAGCCGGCTCGCTCATTACGTGGGGCAAAGACAGCGTCTGGGGACTGTTCCCCGATGCAGTCAACGGCCAGACTCACGCCGGGTACTACAAACCCGGCGACGGGTCATGGCACATGGTCGGCGACGCGCCCGATTATGCCTTGCAGCACACTGGCCTTACGTTCCAATGGCAAGAGGACGGCGTTCTGTTCGCCATCGGGAATGAGGACGGAGACCCGTATCTATACTGGTACTCTCTCTACGACAATTCCTGGCACAGCGAAGGTCTCCCGTTCAGCCTTGGTTCCGGCGCGTGCGTAACGTATCAGCCGAATGTCAGCTACGACGGACAGACATGTCCGGTACCCGGGTGGCTCTATTGCGTGTCGGGTGGCGGCACCGATTTCTGGCGCTATTCGATTCCGACCTCGCTGCCCGAGACGCCCTCAGGCGGCATCTACCCGCCGGACGGCGCTCAGATTGCGGATCGCACGCCGTTGTTCCAGTGGGGCAGCGCCATTACGACTCGGTATCGGCTGCAGGTCGCGAGAGACCCCAGCTTCGACACCACCGTGATAGATACACTCAAGAGCCTTCCAGAGCATGAAGAATTCGTGGAGAACGGTCTCAGCCTCAGCAACGGGTCTTACTATTGGCGTTCAGCCGCGCTCATGGGCGGCCTTTGGTCGTGGAGCAGCGTACATAGCTTCGAGGTAAACAGCGGCTGGCAACAACTTGCCGGCGTGCCTCAGAGTGTCGGCACAGGTGCGGCTACCGCTTACGATGCGGACATACTCGGACATGCGGCAATACTCGCGCTCGTCGGCGGTAATGCGACGGGCTTCTACGGGTACGACATATCCTGCAACAAGTGGGACACGCTCGAATCCGCGCCGTTGCCCGAGAATCCCGGCACGTCTCTGACCACTCACGACGCGACCGAAGCGAGCGGGTTCTATCCGTGGGCCGCATTCGGAGGGTCGGACACTTCCGATGACCCATACTACTTCGACCCAGCGCACTCGCCCCATTGGGTGGACTTCTCTCAGGTGAGCCGGGATTCATGCTACAGATCCCGGTTTCCATCAAGACTCGGACCAGGCGCTTCCCTTGTGTACGGTACCAACAGGAACATCTACCTGATCGCTGGTTCGGACTACAGTGGGAACCCAAGGAGCAGTTTCTACCGGCTTCAACCACCGGGGTCTGTGATGGACGGCAGTCAGACCAGCACGACGTGTCGAGCAGTTGGCCTAGCACACATCATAAGCCGCTATGACGACGTCCAGGTGGAGTACCAACTCCCGGCATCAGCTCACGTTCGTGCGACTTTGCACGACGCGGTCGGCAGGTTGATCGGCGTACTCGACGCCGGCCGGCAGCAGGCAGGAGTCCACAGACTGAGCTGGAACTCTGACGGCAAAGGTCCGCAGCTTAGCCCGGGGGCCTACTTCCTGCTGCTCGATATGGGCAAGGAGCAAGCCAGGCTCAAGGTGGTACTGCGATGAAACGTGCGATTGGGCAGGGTGCGATTGTCCCCAAGACTTGCCCAGCGTTTCGCGTGAACAGCTTCAGTCGCGGGTCTGAGTTGTTCGCCCGCGGCACGGTGATGGCGATTGGGAGCGGCGAGTGAAGGGTGATGTCGGGGACGGGCTTATCGTCCTGACCGAAGGCATATGAACGTCGTTCGTTTCGTACCCTGCCTCCTCGAACCGACCGAGCCGGATACGACGGGTGCGGGCCGCGACATGATGAGCGATTCGTCAGCGCGTAAAGGGTTGCGGCCCGCACCCGTGAAGCACAGGTCTCGGTCGGCAGCAGCATGAGTTAGCCAATGAGCCACGTCTCTCGTATCGAGGTCCCGGGGATATTCCATCTTGTGGAGCGGCGGGTGCGGCACGACCTGCGATTCCCGTTCGAGTTCCATGACCGTTACTTGGCTCTTGCTACACTCCATGCCAGCCTGTACAAGCACGGCATACAACTCTGCGGATACAACATCATGTCGGACCGGGTGTTGCTCGTCGTGATCCCGAGGCACCCGCATGATATCAGTCTGGCACTGATGAATGCCGACCATAACTTGGTCCGCAGGTTCAATGAGATTCATCACCGGGTGGCTCCCTTCTGGGAGGGCCCGTACAACGCCTGTCCATTTGCCGATGAGGTCGCAGGGCAGGTCCTACGCTATGTAGACCTGGCTACGGCACGGACTGATTCAATTGGGCCCTTCGATCCGTGCGCTTTGAACAGCGCAGCCGAGCATGCGGGAGTTCTGTCGCGTGGACTGCTGTCGGCGCACGTCGAGCGGATTCCGAGTCCTCCCGGCTGGCGCGCCTTTCTCACGTCACCCGAGGATGAAAGATTCGTGGCAGCTTTGGAGTTGTGCCTCAGGACCGGCAAACCGTTCGGTCCATTTGTCTTCGTCCGCAGGGTCGAGGAAGCGTGCGGCCGGCGAGTTCGGTCCGTCTGCCTCAGGTGGGCGGGCCTGTTTGACGGCCGGCACGAAGTGCCCGGCGACGGACTTCAGCCCGTAGGCTGAGTGGGTTCATTGCATGTACGGCGACCTATCCCTGTTGACTTTAGGACAGACAGACTATACTAATGGCAACGACCATGCTACGTTTGCGACCGTTCCGCAATAGACCTTCACCAGGAATGGCACGGGAAGTTATCCTAATGGTTTCAAGATGGTAACGCAAAGAGGAGGCTGACATGATCGAAGTAAGTCGTCATTCTCGGAATCTACTGATGTTCGCGCTCAGCTTGCTGCTAGTAGGCATGGCGCGGGCGGACTCGCTTGGCGTCCGTCTGGTCGGTCACTGCGATACGCCGGGGTCTGCCTCCGATGTCGCCGTGGCCGGCAGCTACGCCTACGTTGCCGACTGGAACTCCGGGCTACGAGTCATCACCGTGGCCGACCCTGCTCATCCCGCAGAGGTTGGGTCTGTTGATACGCCCAGTCAGGCCGGTTGGGTCGCGGCGAGCGGCAGCTACGCCTACGTGGCCGCCCTCTCATCAGGACTGCATGTCATCTCTGTCTCTAACCCGGCCAGCCCGACCGAGGTCGGCCACTGCCAGACTCATGGGGCTTTTGGCGTAGCCGTCAGCGGTAGCTACGCTTACGTCGGGGACAGTTCCGGTCTGCGCGTTATATCAATCTCAGACCCGGCGCACCCGGCCGAGGCAGGATACTGCGCGACGACGGGCAGCGCCGAGGACGTGGCAGTGCAGGGGAATTACGCCTATGTGGTTGATACTTTCGGTCTGCGCGTCATGTCGATCTCGGACCCGGCGCACCCGGTCGAGGTCGGACAGTTATTCATGCCGGACTACCCCTACGGAGTGGCCGTGAGCGGCGACTACGCGTACGTTGCAGACAATGGGGCCGGCCTGCGGGTCGTCTCGGTCGTAGACCCGGCGCATCCGACCGAAGTCGGGCACCTGAACACACCAGGTGTCATAAAGATCGTTCTGGACGGTGGCAACGCGTACTGCACAGGCGGTCCGACTTTGGGTGTTGTCTCGGTCGCTGACCCGGCACACCCAAGTCAGGTGGGATACTATAACACTCAAGGCCAGGCCTTTGGAGCAGCGGCTAGCGGAGGCTATATCTACGTAGCGGACGATACGCGCGGTCTTCAGATATGCCAGTACTACGGTGGAGGCGTGGAAGAAACGCCGAACGCCGAAGTGCGAGCGGTGCTGAGCGAGCCGACAGTCGTGCGCGGAGTGCTGATGATGGGCCAACAGCTTACAGCCAACGTCTTGCGGCCCGAACTCCTGGACGCATCGGGGCGGAATGTCGCGGTGCTGCACGCCGGCGCGAATGACGTGAGCCGTCTGGCACCCGGTGTGTACTTTGTGAGAGAAGCCCAAGCACAAGCGGTCCGGAAGGTCGTGGTGACGAGATAGTCGAGGGGAATCGAGAGAGGAGAGTCGGGAGTATTTAGAGAATCGTCAGAGGTCGAACAACGGCGGCCTACAGGCCGCCGTTCATGTTCTAGTGCGCGACAGCGTCAGTGCTGGGGCCCTTGCGGCCCGTAAGCTCCAAAGACGGGTGAGCCTGCCTGACGTCGGTGGCTAAGTGCTGATTCTACGATAGGTTCAACCCCTCCCCGCGAGTTTACAGGGCACGTTGACGCGAGGCGGGTCCGTCGGCTAAACTCCCGCGTGGTTTCGCGAAGACTGGTTAGCTTCGATTGCCTCGTTTCACATGGCACTGCCACGTGCACCCAGAATCTGGCTGCCCCATTCGGTGCCACAACTGTTGACCGTGATTCAAGACCGAGTAACTTGAGTCCATGAACTACATGATTCTTGTCCGTTCGGGGGTTGGGAAGCTCGCGAAATGCCTCCGCGTTGGCGTCGTGCGCTTGCTTATGCTTGCAGCCGTTTCGTTCTTGGCGACAGGTTCTCTATGTCACGCACCCGAGCCGAGCTTTGAGATCGAGAACATCTCCAATAATGCCTCCTTCAGTCAGAGTCCCTGCATTACATGTACTAAGGATGGACACGTTGTGATTGCGTGGTCTGACTCTGCCTCGGGTCAAGAGAACGTGTGGCTGGTCGAGAAGGCCTCTCCAGGTTCTGAATGGACGGCACCCTTCAATGTTTCAAAGGCCTCTGAACCTTCGCGCGACCCATCGACGGCATTCGGGCCCGACGGGACGTTGCACTTGGCATGGTCGCAGTTCGTAGCGCGAGGAGAGGTCGGAGGATGGGTCATCGTCTGCCAATCGCGGATTGGGTCGCAATGGACCGTCGCTGAGACAATCTCAAGAGGCGTTTCCGCAAGGCCACGGCTGGCAGTTGATGGGGCCGGTCGCCTTCACTTGCTATTCTGGAACTTGTCATCGGACGAGGTCTGCTACTCATCAAAGGCCCCGGAGAGCTCCTGGGCCCAGGTACAGGTACTGGACAAGGCTTATTTCGAAGGCCAACTGGCGGTGGACGCCGCGGGACGCTGTTACGCAGCATGGAATGTGGATGCAGATTCGCTGGCTGATTTTCTCTGCTACTCCGTGAAGCCAGTAGATGGCCTGTGGGCCAGTTCAAAGTTTGTGTCTGGTAGAGGACTGATGCAATCCCTTCCGGCTCTTGCATGTGGAGATTCGAACTGCTATTTGGGCTTCTCCACGCTGGTAGCTGGAAGCGGGCTGGGGCTCATGCGTTACAAATGGGGAACTGGTTGGTCAGACCTGGACACAAGCTGCCCGAGCCGTACTGTGAACCCGTTGGGCCTGACGATTGATGCGGATGGGTGCCCAGTTGCGGTCTGGGGTGGCGTCCCGGCTGGGCTTAGAGTAGCGCGCAAGTCGGGCGGGTGGGATGTTGTCACGGTGTCAGACACACTGAACCCTTTCAGCCGTTGCTGTGCGGCTGCGGACGGGCTCGGGAACATCCACGTGGTCTGGGATAGCCGAGGGACTCTCTACACGGCCAGGCCTGACGTGTACTATGCCTGCATCAAGTGGAAGAAGTAATCTGAATTGGGGCCCACGACGGCAGCAGTCGTCAGGTCTCTGAGATAGAGCCCGACAAAGAAAAGGAGGAAACGTGAAGACAGACCGTCTGTACAGGAGAGCGCTGCTCCTGATTCTGGCGACGTCCGCAGTGGCGTGCGGATACTCCGGAATAGAGCACGCACTTATCGCAAGCAAGACTTTCGACGTGTGGCGCGACTTCGACAGCAGCTTCTATACTTGTTTGACAGCCACATACGATACCGGCTCTTATGCCGCGCGTTATCAGCACTCGGTGAGGAAATTCTATCTTATTGGAACAATGCTGCCAGATCTACTAGATCCTACCGGGTTGGATGCCTCGAAGCAGGTCATCGAGGGGTTGCACGATGCCCCCTTCAACTGGCTGCTGGTTGACCCGCTGAAGATTCAGGATGCCACTTACGACACAGTGATGAACGACTCGGGCACCCATCGTATCGACTGGCACAACGATGCGCCCAACTACGATCTGGCCAAGCTGAAGGAAATGGTAGATTATGCAAAAGCCCACAACTACTCTCCATTTGCCAAGAGTCTGATTTATGGCGCCTATTATCACGTCGTGGAGGACCTGCAAGCTGGTGTTATGCAGCAGCCGTCCCTTTGGGGGTCGGACTACCTAGCAGAGACCCAGGACGCCAAGGATGACTGGGAGGTTCTAGCTGATGCCGAGACGCAATCCAATCTGTTCGAGCCGACGTACTACAGTCAGGCAGACTGGACCTCGATGAGCTCACTCCTGTATTCAAAGATATGCGATTGGGAAGTAGGCGGCCAGACGGTGTACGTAATAAGCCCGAACCCCATGCAGTTTTGGTTCGAGTATGACACCAACGACCCACCAGACTGGGCCGGATGGCAGACAGCAACAGGATTCTACGCGATTGACAGCTTTGTCAAGCTCGCCAACACGTACTTCGATGTGAACGGTCTTACGCCCGGGAAGCTGAAGGCGTATCTGCACGGGTACGCTATCACGTGGTTCTTCCTGGCAGGCTATGACCATCTGGACGCTAATAGCGCCGGCGGCATTTACTCGCACCCTAACTGGACTTTCTCAGATATCAATAGTTACGTTGGGAATCTGAGCGCCGATTACCTGGACAGTTGGGTACTCGACGCCCTCAAGGCTTACAACCCTGCCTACCGTTTCCTGGCAGAACTCGCGCTGCGCCTCATCATCCGACTGGAGCTGCAGGCTTTCGTGCCTGAAGTCGGCGTAGGGAGTAACCCTTGGTACACCTACTTCGAGAGTCAGCCGGAGCTGTACAGCTACCGACATGAAGTAGAGCGAATACACCAACTGTACGGGGAATCGATGCCGTCTGGGCTAGAGACGAGCCTACAGAGGCAGGAGCATTACTTGGACAAGTGGCAGGGGTCCTACCGAGGGCAGGGGGGCTACGACCCTCGGTTTCGGACTACGTATCGCAATGAGGCAGACGTCGCTTCATCTCTATACGACGAAATGAAGCAGAACCTGGAGCAGGGACCCGACTACCTTGCGACTTCTATGAACTATCACTACCAGGCCGGAGCGGATGTGTATCGACTGGCGCGCAAGGCCGGTCTGGTCGGTGGCATGTACTTGGGAGGAGATA